>ENA-OPZN01000042-OPZN01000042.1-human-gut-metagenome-genome-assembly--contig:-NODE-42-length-54812-cov-4.723562_pt1 | contig 54812 bp, 57 predicted proteins | sample MGYA00242483_ERZ504503 | MGnify/ENA primary metagenome ERZ504503 (study PRJEB26092, sample SAMD00036285) | human gut metagenome | host: Homo sapiens | study: EMG produced TPA metagenomics assembly of... | reverse complement strand
CGCCCCATGCGCGTGCTCGGCTACCGCACGCCCGCCGAGGCGTTCGCCGACGAACTGTTAGAATTACAGGACCAACAAGGGTGTTGCACTTCTAAATAGACATCGGGATCATCGAACTGCTCGACGCCGCGTGATAACCTCAACAACCGACAACGTGACCATGGAAGGCCGCTCAAACCTCAGGTGTTGCAACCACCACTAGAATCTGCCGATGACGCAACACTTTAAGGGGGTGCGCAATGACCAGGTTCAACACTCAGCTCGTCCACGGACTGCCGGTTGGAGACAACAACACCGGAGCCGTGAACCCGCCGATCTACAACTCAACGACATATGCCTTCGAGAAGGTTGACGCGATGCCCCGCTATGACTACGCACGAAGCGGCAATCCCACACGTGACTTCCTGGAACAGCAGATCGCCCAGCTCGAGCAGGGAACGCGTGGTTTTGCGTTCGCCTCCGGTCTCGCGGCGATTCACGCGGTGCTGAGCATTTTCAAGCCCGGCGACCGCATCGTGGTCGGTGACAATATTTATGGCGGATCGTATTCCCAGCTCAATGAGTTCTTCACTCGCTGGGGAATCCTCGTCGAGGCCGTCGACACTCAGGACATCGCAGCATTGGAGGCCGCCGTCAAGGGCGACCGCGCGAACGGCATCGTGCCTGCCCAAGCCGTCTACTTTGAAACCCTGACCAATCCTCTACTCAAGGTGAACGACGTGCGCGCCATCTCCACGGTGGCCCACCGTTTCGGGGCGCTTTCGATTGTGGATAACACGTTCGTGACCCCGTATCTGCAGAAGCCGCTTGCTTTGGGTGCCGATGTGGTGATTCACTCCGCCACCAAGTATCTGGCCGGTCATTCTGATGTGAACGCCGGTCTGGTGGTCGTTTCCGGTGAGGATCTGGCGAGCCGCGTGTACTTCGCGCAGAACCGTTTGGGTGGTGTGTTGGCTCCTGCTGAGTGCGACGCGGTGCGCCGCGGCATTCAGACGCTGGCCCTTCGCATGGATCGTCAGCAGGAGAATGCCAATGCCATCGCCCGCTACCTGCTGGTGCATCCGCTGGTTAAGGCGGTGCATTACCCGGGTCTGCCCGGCGCAGGCGACCAGCGTCTGGCTGCCAAAGGTCTCAAGGGGGCCGGTGGCGTGTTGAGCTTCGAGGTCGTGCCTGGCGTTGATCCGGCTGACGTGCTCAACAACCTGCACCTGTTCCGTCTTGCTGTGTCGTTGGGTGCGGTGGAGTCTCTTGCCGAGCTGCCGTGTCGTATGACGCATTTCGAACTGCCTCGCGAGGAGCGTCTGAAGATCGGCATCACCGATGAATTGGTGCGTCTCGCCGTTGGCATCGAGGACGCCAACGATCTGATCGAAGATCTCGGCCAGGCGTTCGATATCGCTTACGCCCGTTACATCGATCGGCATGCCGACTTCGACGTGTTCCAACAGCTGACTTCGGGGGGTGTTTGCCTGATCTAATTCTTTTCTGCCTATTTTTCTACTCCTGGGGAGCGGCGTCGGTTGTGCCACACCGGAGCCGCTTTTTTATGCTCTGGTTCCGCCTCCGCTGGCAGAGGGCTGTCGGCGTAGCCGACTGGGGTGGTTAAGCGGACCGCCCGCATTATGCCAACCGCGATATCACAGCATCCCCGTTACGATGAATACGGTTTGATAGTGCACCGCGTAAAAGTCAAGCGCGGCGGAACAAAGAAAGGACCCGATATGACCATCGACGTCTACGGTGCCACATGGTGTGGCGACTGCCGCCAGGCAAAGAACACTCTCGACAAACTGGGCGCGGCATACACTTGGCACAACATCGAGGAAGAGGAAGGTGCCGCCGACCGTGCCGTGGCGATCAGCGGCCAGATGCACATTCCGGTGGTGCGGTACGATGACGGCTCGTTCCAAGTGGAACCCTCTGCAGTGGATATCAGGAACAAGCTGCAGGAGCTGGGGCTGCTGGCTGACTAGGAATCCGTGGTCTGAGCTGCATAAGGCGTGCGTCATCGATCGGTCTTGATGGCGCACGTCTTATCTGTTTATGCGGATCAGAGAGTAGGGGGCTTACGCTTCGGTGCCCACTACTGTTCCAGTTGCCGGGCTTTGACCCCAATGCGATTTCGGTAGTCGGCAAGCATATTGGCAAGCGTAACTTCCCTCATGGAATCCGACATGGCTTTGGCCACTGGAGCATACGCATCTTTGAGAACGTCGTGGATATTCCGAGCCACGGGGCATGTGTGATTTCCTCTCTCGTGGATGCCGATCACATCATCGAGGTTCGTGGATTCCACTGCCTGATAGATATCGAGCAGAGTGATTTCCTTGGGGGCGGGCAAGTTCGGCACCGCCGGTTCCGCGTGCCACTGTGATGAGCCCCGCGCGTTTGAGCGCTCCCAAGGCGTTACGAATGCTGACGGCGTTCGTCCCGGTGCTTTCGGAGAGCAGCGCGCTGGGCGCCGATCGTTATTTCGACTATCGCATCGAGAACTATGCTGAAGCTCTTTTTGACGCACCGGTTGACCATGTCATCGACACCTTAGGCGAAACGGCAAAGTTGTTATCCGGATGGAGCGACCGAGCGTCTTTGCGCTGATTGCTGATTTGATATGCGTTATCGCCAGATATGAAAAGAGAACCATGACTCCCTTTTGATGAGATTGTCTGAAGGCCAACGATTGGTCCGGATGCAATATGTGTCCAAGGAAGTTTCTGAAGCGTTGGTGTCGCAAATTACTAAAGGGTTCGGCATCGATGTCAACATAATCTTTGGAGATATCGACATCGTCGCGGATACTCCGGTAGAGGGCATCGTGGCCATTTTCGATGATGAACCGGTACGGATTGACGCGGCTTTGAATTATTTGAGGCAGCGTAATATTGCGGCCGAGGTGCTGAAAGAGGGCTAGGCAGCTTGGTGTGTTCCGGCATTCGGCGGATATTCTATAGCCATTGCTTATAAGCGCGCATTGACAATTGCGATACCGATGTGCCGGTGTCGCGTACCATGACTTGCTAAGTTCGGGAATAGAGTCGAGCCCGCCACAATAGAGCGGCATGAGGAAGAAGGATTAATGGGCGTTGATTTCCGAACGCAAGCCATCCACGCCGGCTACGAGCCGCTGGATAACGGCCGTGCCGCTGTGCCGCCAATCTATGCCTCGGCCGCATTCGACCTGGGTGACGCGGCGCGCGGCGATGCGCTCGCGGGCGGTGACATCGACGGCTTCGAGTACTCCCGTGTGGCCAATCCCACTGTCGATGCACTGGAAAAGCGGCTTGCCGCGCTGGAGGACGGTATCGGCGCCGTGGCTGTCGGCTCAGGCATGGCCGCAGCATACTGATTGGATGCCGCACTTTTTTATAAGAAGCCAGCATGCACACATAGTGAACAGTTGTACACATATGCGTACGATGTCTACCGCTTTGTTTTGAACGCTGATACGATGGAAATCACGAGTCGAGGCCGAGGGCGGTTTCGACGTGGGTGAAGGGAAAACATCATGGCCGTATTCTTTGCTGGTCCGCTGATTATCATCGTGCTACTCATTGTTCTGCTGTCTGCCGCACTCTTCGTCGTGCCGCAGCAGCAGGCGTACATCATCGAACGCTTCGGCAAGTTCCTTAAGGTGCAGTTCGCCGGCATCCATATCCGCATTCCGTTTGTGGACCGCATCGCCATGAAAACGAACATGCGCGTCAACCAGCTTAACGTGCAGCTGGAAACCAAGACGCTCGACAACGTGTTCGTCACCGTGGTGGCCTCCACCCAGTTCCGCGTGAACCCGAACGATGTGGCCACCGCCTACTACGAGCTGCGTGACCCGGCCGGTCAGCTGCGCTCCTACATGGAGGACGCGCTGCGTTCCGCTATCCCCGCACTGTCTTTGGACGATGCCTTTGCCCGCAAGGACGATGTGGCGTTCGACGTGCAGAAGACCGTGGGCGCCGAAATGAGCCGTTTCGGCTTCACCGTGGTCAAGACGCTGATCACCGCCATCGACCCGAGCCCACAGGTCAAGAACGCGATGGACTCCATCAATGCCGCCCAGCGTGAAAAGGAAGCCACCCGTCAGCGTGCCGAGGCCCAGCGTATCCAGATCGAGACCCAAGCCGCCGCCGATGCGGAGAAGACTCGCTTGCAGGGTGAGGGCCAGGCCAATTACCGCCGCGAGATCGCCAACGGTATCGTCGACCAGATCAAGAGTCTGCAGGCTGTGGGCATGAACATCAACGACGTGAACAACGTGGTGCTGTTCAACCAGTACCTCGACGTGATGCGCTCGCTGTCCGAATCGAACAACACCAAGACCGTGGTGCTGCCCGCCTCCACGCCCGGCGGTTATCAGGATCTCTACGAGCAGGTCACCAAGGCCATGCTCACCGCTTCCGAGACGAAGTAATCACCCCGTTTGCGAATCCCCATCCATCGATAGTGAAGCCCCTCCAAGCGAGGGACTTCACTATCGCTATGCCTGAAGGAATGCCGGAATGGCCTCGGCCGCCGCGTATCCCTTGCGATACATCATTTCCAGGCCCTCGAAGTTCTTCTTCAGGGTGTTGAGACCATACAGGTCTTCGGGTGCGAGGATCAGCACTTTGCCTTCCGCCTCGTAATGCTTGGCGAGTTCGAGTTCGTCGTTGTAGGTCTTGTAGCGCATGCGCAGCTTCTCGGCCGCGGCGGGGTGGGAGCGTTCGAGGATGCGGGCCGGAGCCAAATCCTTCTGCTGCTTGCGCACTTCGTTACGCAAGCGGGACAGAATCAGAATCACGCGATCGTAGCCGTCCTCCAGCGCCTTCTGCACCGGCACCGGATCAGCGATGCCGCCATCGAAATACGGCACGCCATCCACCACATACGGCTCGCAGGCCACCGGCACGGCGGACGAAGCCTTGATGATGTCGAAATCATCAAAACGCACGCGCGATTTGTCGAAGTACTTGGTCGAGCCGTCCTCGGCATTGCAGGCCACCACGGTGAACCCGGTCTCATTGGCCTCGAACGCCGCGAAATCCAACGGATTCTCGCCATCGTGATTGCTCAGCGTGCCGTAGATGTAGTCGAGGTTGGCAAAGTTGTGGTTCTTGAAGAAGCTTTCCGCACTCGCGTACTCCTTGCGGAAGGCGTACTTGGTGTAGAAGGTGTGGTTGCGGCCGTGCTGGCGTGCGATGAATGAGGTCATATTGGCCGCGCCGGCGGAAACGCCGTAGCACATATCCACGTCGATGCCGTCCTCCAGCATGCGGTCCATAACACCACAGCCGAAAATCGCGCGGAACCCGCCGCCGACATCAATCATCGCCGTCTTTGTCATACCAACCCCCTGTTCACTTGAATCTGGTATGAGCTTACGCGTGCTGCACGGACAACGATATGGGCAGTGTGCTGTGAATTTGTCTGGTTCTTCCTTGGCTTCCCTCAGAGAGGGGAGCCAAGAACGGCTCATACGTTCAGCAATTTGCGTGACAACTCGGCAATCCGTTCGGACGGATCGGAATTGGCGAGCTCCACGCCGCCGGTCGCGTCTTCGGGTGCCAGTTTGCCCAGGGACTCCAACACCACGCCCAGATGGCGCACGGTACCCTCATTGCCGTCGATGACAGCAGCCCGTTCGGGCAGCAGCTCGCGGAAGTAGTCGCGGTAGAACACGAAATGCGTGCAGCCCAGCACCACCGAGTCGATATGCTCCATGTCGTACTGGTCGAAGTAGCCGTGCAGCGTGCGCATCACCAGGTCATGGTCGCCGAGCCGCCCGGATTCCACGATCTCCACCAAGTCGGGGCAAGGCTCCTTGAAAATCGTGTTGTTGGAATCGAATCGATCCATCAGTTTGGCGAACTTCCGCTCACGCAAGGTCAGGGGAGTGGCCGCCACAATCACCCTCTGGGGAATATGATGCGGGTCGGAAGGCACGTCACCACGGTCGCACGCCACTTTCAGGGCCGGCTCCATGCCGATGATCGGAATATCGTAGTGTTCGCGCAAATCGTTCACCGCGGCGGAAGTGGCGGTGTTGCATGCGATGACCACGGCCTTGACGCCTTGACGCACGAACCGTTCGACAATATCGAAACTCAGGGCCCTCACTTGTTCAGGCGTCTTGATGCCGTACGGTGCGTTGGCCGAATCACCAAAATACAGCACATGCTCGGCCGGCATATCCTTGGCGATTTGGCGAGCCACGGAAATACCGCCAAGACCCGAATCGAATACGCCGATTGGAGCCGAAGAGCTCATGCCTGAATCCTCCCTATAGCCATGCCTGCAACCGTATGTTGCCGCGACCGATCACAAAGCCGATTGTTTTGCGGTGTTGTTTCGCTCCCTAGAGTACTCTGAAAGCCATGAGTCTTCCGCAACGAGTAACCAAGACACACGCAACCGGCAATGATTTCGTGGTATACCTCGACAAGTCCGGCAAATTCGAGCCTACCGCCGATGAGGTCCGATTCCTGTGCGACCGTCACTTCGGCATTGGCGGTGACGGCCTGATTCGCCTGACACGGCCTGATTTCGTGTCTGATTTAAGCGATGATCAGCTTTCGGACGTACTGGCCGGGGGCGCGAAATGGTTCATGGACTATCGCAATGCGGATGGATCGTTGGCGGAGATGTGCGGCAACGGTACACGCGCCATCACCTTGTTCGCTCAGCGTGAGGGGGTGGCCGACTCCACCGAGCCGTTCCGCCTCGGCACCCGTGCCGGCGTCAAGATTCTGACGCCACGCGGCAATATGAGGCCGTACGGAGCCAACGTGTTCCAGGTCGAAATGGGGGAGTGGAAGATCGGCGAAACCGACGCCTACGAGGTCACCATCCCCGGCACTGAGGGCTCGGCGCGCGGTACGTTTGTGGATATGGGCAACCCGCATGTGGTCGCGGTGATCGAGGATGCCTTCGCGTCCCTGCCAGTGGTTGAATCACTGGATTTGGTCACCAAACCAGTGGTGGCTCCGGTCATCGAATCCGACCAGAACGTGGAATTCGTGCGGGTCGACGACATCGATCAGAGCACCGGCGTGGGTGAAGCCACGATGCGCGTCAACGAACGTGGCTGCGGCGAAACCCTGTCCTGCGGCACCGGCCTGTGCGCCACAGGCATTGTGCTGCGGGCCAAGACCGGCATCAGCCACTGGGACATCACCGTACGTGGCGGCACCCTGCGCGTGGACGTCACCGACAGCGACGTAAAGCTGACCGGAGCAGCCACGCTGGTCGCCGATATCGATTTGTTGTAAAGGAATCAGGCAGCGAACAGGGCCGCGCCTTCGGTGACGATGATGAGTACCACGATCGCCACGATCCACAGTATGTCGACCATGAGGTCGATGTTGAGGCGGTAATACTTATTGAGTCCGGCCGGCACCGCCGCGACCTCAGCCTCACCGTCGCTATCATCAGCCGCCACAGCCTTACGCGACGGCAATCCCTGCACGGCCACGGTCGCATGGCTCAACGCCATGAACTGGATGGTGGTGGAGAACATCAGGGTCAGGCACCACGGGCACAGCGCGTGAATCACGAACAGCGACTGCGTGCTCAGCCAGTACGAGTAAGCCAAAGCGGCCAGTCCGCCCAGCCACGTGCAGGTCGCGAACCAACGCGGCACCTTCACACGCGCCAAACCGATCACCGCGATGGTAATGAACACCGATTCGGCGGCGATGCCGAAGAACGCGTTCGGATAGCTCAGCCCGCCGAACTTCACGATTTCCGCCTGCCAGGACTGGGCCACCGCCGAACAGGACACCACCGAGTTCAGATCGCAGCCGAGTGCGGACTCCGGATGCCGAGCCAATTGCAAAGTCTCAGCGGACAGAATGAGCGAGGCCCCCAACGCCACTGCCGAGGCAATCAGCATGATGAGATATGTCCAAGTGGCACTGTGGCGCCATCCAATCAACGGTCGTGCCTCCGCCAAGCCAAGCGGCGTGGTGTTCGTGGTGCTGGATGATGTGTCGGTTGCGGTGTTACGAGTCATCATGTCCCTTTCGATAGCGCTGCGCTCCAGATTAGCCTCTGCGGTTGTCAGCTGGGTGCCGAATGTCTGGTTTCGGCCGTTGGCAGAAGGTGACGACCTGTCTGCGCCTTGCGTGGGAATGCTGAAATGAGGTTACGATGGAAGGTATGACTGGATATGTGATGCCTTTGGAACCGCCCGCCGTCGGGTGGGACATCCACTGCCATACCGCCTTCTCGGATGGCACGGAAACGCCGGCCACGTTGGCCGAACAATCCAAGGCATTGGGACTCAAGGGCGTGGCCATTTCCGATCATGACACCACCGCCGGCTGGCCGGAGGCCGAAGCCGCGGCTCATAGGGTCGGTTTGCCGTTGCTCCGCGGCACCGAGATCACCGCCACGGATGAGAACGTCTCCGTGCACATGCTCGGCTACCAGTATGATCCCACGAATCAGCACATCACGGACTTGTTCGCCAATACTCGAGCCGCACGGTTGCAACGCACGCAGCGCATGGTCGAATTGTTGTCTCGTGATTATCCGATTACCTGGCAATCCGTGCTCGCCCAAGTCAAGGAGGGTGGCAAAACCACCATTGGCCGGCCTCACATCGCTGATGCTTTGGTGAGTGCCGGCGTATATCGGACTCGTTCGGAAGCGTTTGCGGATGCGGTCAGCGCCTCATCCAAATACTATATTCCCACGCCTTCGCCGACCTCTCATGAAGTGGTGGCCGCCGTCAAGGGAGCGGGCGGTGTGATTCTGATCGCCCATGCCGGTGATGTGAGCCGTAACCGCAGACTGTTGTCCGATGACCAGATCGAGGCATTGATCAGCGAAGGACTGGACGGGCTGGAGGTATGGCACCGTGGCAATTCACCGGAGCAACGAGAACGGCTGCTCACCATCTGCCGCCGGCACCAGCTGCTGGTCACCGGTGGGTCTGACTGGCATGGCAAAGGCAAACCGAACAAACTGGGGGAGAACCTCACCGACGAGGCCACTGTCGAAGAGATCGTTCATCGCGGCGTGCTTCCGCTATATCGGTGATTCAGCAATACAAAAGCGGCCTTGAGATAATGCCCAAGGCCGCTTATGCGCGATTCATGGTCACAGCGTGCCGAAGCCGACGGCGTGCTTGGTTTCGGAGCCGATGATCGCGTAACCGAGTGCTTGGCGGGCACGATGATGCGACGGCCCTTGTCATCGGTCAGATCGATCGTCGTGTTGTCGGCCACGGCCTGCGCGATGGCCTGGCTCACATTGTCGGCTGATTCGTCGGTGCTGAAGTTCACCGGTCGTGCCACGTTCTGAATGCCCAGTTCGATATCCATATAAGGCTCCTTGTTCTGCCGTCTTTGTGACGAACATCATGGTAAGTGGCCGTCGCCGGCCGAGGTTCTGTACTCTATTGTGCCGCGTGTCTGCGTCGTCATGTGCGGTGTTACGCGCTCGGCGTGGCGCGGAACACCGTACACGACATTATTTGGATGATGTGGACGATTCGGCCAGCGGATTGCCCTCGCTGTCATACCCGTCCAACCCGGCACGGGCATCGCGCAGAGCGCGTTCTTCCCGCTCCAACAGCGGAATCACCGTGGTTTGGGCACTCGAGGCTCCGTACTGAACGAGACTGTCCGGAGTATCGTCATTCACCGCATCGTCGGTCGGGGCGGCGGATTGAGACGCAGGGGAAGCGTCGGTTGACGTCGTGCCGCTATGCCCGTTCATACTGAGGAGCTCCTTCAGCGTGATCGTCACCGAAGAATGGGAAGCGCCATGTGAGGGCTGCGGTTTGGTCGATCCCGTACCGGTTGCGATGCCGGAGACATTCGCTTGCGGGTGATTGGCGGTCCGGTCAGCATCGGGTTCGACTTCCGGGGTAAGATCCACGTCGCCAGCGGCCACGATGTCAGCGGAACCGGTGCGATCGGGATCGGGCGTGTCGTCCGAGACCTCGGCCGCCGCGGTACCGGTGTCGGACTGCTGCGGTTGTGCGGGTGCCTGATGACGGTCGTCCTGCAACAATGTGCCGACGGTGATTGTGGAAGGCAAACCGGGCTTCGTTGACGAGGCGGCGGCCGACCCTGCGGCTGGGGCCGGTGCCGGAGTGTGCTTGATCACGCCCAACTGGTGTGCGAGTCGTTCGACCTGTGCCTTGAACTGCATGATGTGATCGTTGTCCGCACGGTTCAACGCCTGAATGAATTCGCCCACCTGTTCCATCTGCAGCCACAGGTTGGCCCTGAGCATGATGAGATCGTCAAGTCGAGAGCCCATCATGCGGCCGTATGCGGAAAGCACGGCGTTGCGATGGGATTCGTCGAGCTTGCCGAAAATCCAGGCAAGGTCTCGTGCCGGATCGTTGACCTGCATATCCTGCCAGTTGGTCACCGTGGTGATGGTGGAACCGGAGAACAGGAAGTCGCCGTCGGAAAATCCGCCGTGAACCGTGCAGGTGGAGAACGACCACAATCCCTCGGTGTCCATGATGCGCGCCCAGCTGTCGGTGATTTCTTGGGGAACATGGCCGGCGGAGCGTAAGCGGCGAATCCAGGCGGTCAGCTGCGAACGAATCTGACCGGTGGTAACTACCGGATATTTGGCATTGGCCAGAAAAGTCGAAGGCAGGCGATGAATGGCTCCGATGGCGGTGCCGACGGCCGCGCAGTCATCCAATGTCAACAGGTCGAGAGGCCGCGCCTGGCCATCACGGTGGACGGCAATCATCACGGTCGTCTCGCCTGTGGGACCGGGCTTGCGCGGGGTCAGCGGTGTGGACTCCGCCTGAGTCTGCTGCCCCACGGCCTGTGCGGTGGCCGTCTGGCCGGGTCGGGAAACGTCTCCCGGGGCGAACGCGACCACACGGTCCATATCGAAGCCGAGGCCACCAGGCTCGCGCGCGGCTGCCAGTGTCTGCGCCGCTTTCACACGGCGAATCAGACGCGTACGCCCTTCCTTGATATTAGTGGCGTATACGTCGTACAACTTGCCTGAGGCATCTTGAATCACGGTCTGATCGATGCCTTTGGCCTCGTCGGTTGCGCTGGCCTGCACGTTCTCGCGTACGCCGGCCACCCCCAGATTCGGCAGGACGGCTGAGGCGAGTGCCGCCAACATATAATCGCTACGTTTCATCACCCTTCCACACTAATACATCCGTGGCGATTCGCACCGCAGAATGACACGCAAAACGCATGATTCTGGCGATGTTTTGTCGTGAGCCCGATTCAGCCATAGGCATGAGTCGTGCCGTGAGCGCGAATCGTGCCACAATGGACGCATGGAACAGGCGCAGGGGATTCTTGAGGGGCTCGATGAGCGGCAGCGTACCGCCGCGACTACGTTGCAAGGGCCGGTGCGCATTATCGCCGGCGCAGGTGCCGGTAAAACACGCACGGTCACGCGGCGAATCGCCTATGCCTGCGCCACCGGGGCATGGAAGCCGGAGCGGGTGCTTGCCGTCACCTTTTCGGTAAAAGCGGCGGCGGAAATGCGCGCACGATTGGGCCAGCTCGGCGTAGGGGGAGGTACTGGACGTTCCGGTTCGGGTGCGGGAACTGCCGGAGTCACGGCCGCGACCTTCCACTCAGCGGCATTGCATCAGCTCAACAGCGTCTGGGCAGACATATGCGAGGCTCCATTTCCGCATGTGATCGAAGATCAGCGTGACGTCGTCTCCCGCGCGATCATCCGCGCCACCGCACGTACCGATGCCGATCCGCTGACCGTTCGCGATGTGCTCGCCGAAATCAATTGGGCCAAAATCTCGTTGGTGGCGGTGGAAGATTATGCCCGGGCATGTGCCATCGCCCATAGGCAGCCGCCCGCCGGACTCGACACCGCTCGGTTCGCCGACGTCTACAGCGCCTACGAGCAGGAAAAGACCTCGCGTGGCGAAATCGATTTTGACGATATTCTGTTGCTCGTATGCCATATCATGGATGGTTTTCCCGAAGCCGCCGCCCAAATTCGTTCCACCATCGGCTGGCTCACCGTCGACGAGTATCAGGACGTCTCGCCCCTGCAACACAGGCTACTGACCCTGTGGCTGGGCGGGGGAGGACCTGACGGCAAGAGCGCAATGAACCGCAACGTATGCGTCGTGGGCGATCCGGCCCAGACCATCTACTCGTTTGCCGGTGCTTCCAGCTGGGATCTGCTGCGTTTCGCCGATGAATTCGGGCCGCTCGCCGCCGATGTCAATCTCAACACCGACTATCGTTCGACGCCGGAAGTCGTGAACCTCGCCAACCGGGTGCTTGCGGCCGCGCCGAACCGTGAGGATTACCTGAAACTGGTTTCCGCCCGTGAATCCGGTCCGCGCGTTACCCGAACCGCTTATGAGAGCGATATGGAAGAGGCACAGGGCGTGGCGGCACGCATAGCCCGGTTGGTTGCCAACGGGGCCAAGCCGTCCGATTGCGCGATCCTCACCCGCATCAACGCCCAACAGCCGGTATTCGGTGCCGCCTTGCGCGCTGCGAGACTGAAATATCGCGTCCGCAAGGATTCGGGATGGCAACCATCCGCGCTCGCCGACGATGCCGCGTCCAAACGCGCACTATTGGAGGCGATGGGTTTGGACGCCACCGGACTTGCCGCAAACGACGATCTCGGGGTTACGATTTCCACGATCCACGCATCCAAGGGTCTGGAATTCAAGCACGTGTTTCTGATCGGCTGTTCGGAAGGGCTCTTGCCGTATGGTTCGCCGGAAACGGGGGATGCGCTGGAAGAGGAACGCCGGCTTATGTATGTGGGCATCACCCGAGCTGAGGATTCGCTGCATTTGTCGTATGCACGGACCAAGGATGGTTATGGAGCGCAGCGCAGACGCCCATCACGATTTTTGTGACGGGCGTCTGTAATGCATACTGAATGCTCCTGAACGTTCAGGAGCGGGAATTGGCTGAAGGCCGGTTGACTATGCCTGCGTATCCTCCGAGTTGCCGTTTTCACCGTCTTCGCCATCTTCGCCGAGCAGCTTGGACAGTTCGGCATCCCAATCGATATCGCCGGTCTTGCCATCTGCGGCAGGGTGAGAAGCGGAACCGTTGGCATCGGAAGAAGAACCTGAAGGGGCGTCGGATGACGGAGACGCGCCATCTGCGGGCTTGTCGCCAGGCAGCGAAGGCAGCAGATCGGGATGCGTCCACTTGGCGTCACGGCCTTCAGGGCCTTCGGCGGCGGTGATCATCTCCCATATCCCGGTGGCCTCGCGCATGCGCTTGGGACGCAGCTGCAAACCGAGCAGACTTTCGAACGTACGCTCGGCGGGGCCACCCATCGCGCGCTCGCGGCGCATCATCTCACGCAACTGTTCGATATGAGGCAGATGGGCCATACCGGCGCGCCACACCACGCAATCCACCCAGCCCTCGACCATCGCCAGCAGCGATTCCAGCGAAGCCAGCGCCTCGCGCTGTTCGGGAGTGTCGGGGATGCCGACCTTGGTGAGATTCACCGCGCCGGAAATCGACTCCGGATCCATCGACGTGGCGTCACGCAGCTGTTCCTCCATCGCATCCAGATCGATGGAGATGCCGCGTGCGTACTTGCCGATGAGCGCCTCGAAACGCGGCATCAGCCACGGTACCGAGGCGTACAGGCGGGCGTGAGCCATTTCCTGCAGGGCCAGGAAGGAAAGCACTTCAGATTCGGGGATTTTCTCGGTGGTCTCGAATCCGGAGAGCGCAGCCTCGAACGCGGCGGCGTCGGCGGCATCGGCGGAAGCATCAGAGCCGGAGACTTGGGCGGTACCGTCAGTTGCCGGAGTATCGCTGTTGCCGGCCGAAGTGAAGCCAATGGGATTGGCAGAAGCGTCGGTGGATGTGGAGAACGGATTGACCGAGTCGGTTGAAGTGCCGGCCGTGTCGGCCTCGGCCGCAGAAGCCTCACCGTTCAGCATCTTCGCGTATTCGGTGGCGTTCTGGGCAATCAGTCCACCAGCCGGGTTCTTCAGCAACGCGATGCCCTGATCGAAGCTGCCATGCACTTCATGGCTCAGATTGCCGGCCGCATGCCCCAACTGCATGGCAAAGGACGTGTTGCCCAGCAGCTTCATCAGTTGGGCTGGGTCTTTCATACCGTCGGGAATCGGAATCGGCACCGGTCCGGCGAACATGCCGGCAATCTCGCCATCGCCGAACGCGCCGCCAAGACGCTCCGAAATCACCGAAGCCAAAGCGTCGTTCATCGACTCGGCCACAGGAGCTGCGAACTTCGCCCACTGGTCGATGGTGCCCTCCACCCAGCCGGCGCGGGTCAGCACATCCGGATCGCCGGGCGCGGGATTGAACTCGCAGGCGGTATCCAGCCACAGGTTCGCCTCACTCATCGCGCGGCGAGCCGCCTCGCCATCCACGGCGGACACGCTGGATGCAGAACCGGAGGCGTTGGCCTGCTGCAAGGCAATCGACTTGGCGAGCTTGACGTTGATCGGCCCTTCCTCGACAGTGCGCTGCATATCGCCCATCGTGTTGAGTCCGCCGGCGCTGAACGCGGCCATCATCTGCTGGACTTCGGATGGATTGGGCAGTCGGCTGGGGTCCTGACTCATCAGCTGTTCACGGATCTCCTCAGGCAACTGGCTGATCTGCTGCCAGGCCATCTCACCCTGAATGGGGCCGAAGCATTTGATCAGCCACTCGTGAATCGCGTTGTCGTCCATGCGTATCCTTCTTTGCCGCGGTGTGTTACCCCAAGTGTAGGGTCTGCCCGGGCCTGTTCGCTTGTGGCCGAGCAATATTTTCGGTTTATGTTCGTTTTCGGCCGATTTCGGCCCTCCGCTTACACTGTAGGGTATGTTTGCACGCCACAGGAATCAGGAACCAGACCTCGTCCAGGAGCAGGAGAGCCCGACTGCGGATTCGGAAGCGGGAGATGAGCACATGCCATCGTTCGAAGTGAAGCATGATTCGCGCCTATCTCGTGGAATCAGCCGTGCTCGGGCCTATGCGGCCGCTCGTCCGAAACGCCATTTCGTCGGTGCATTCGCCGTGTTGCTTGGTGTGGTGATTCTGCTGCTGCCCAGCCCGTACGTCATCGAGATGCCCGGACCCACCCAGGATGTGCTGGGCAAAGTTGAGGATGGTGCGGTTATCGACATCACTGGTACCGGCGTGACGACGTATAAGGATTCCGGCAAGCTGCTGCTGACCACGGTGAACGCGTCCGGCGTGCCCGGGTACCCGATCATCAACGCGCAGGCCGTCTGGGGTTGGTCCAATCCGCAGGTGGAGGTCATGCCGCGTGAGGCCACGGTACCGGTGGGCCAGAGCGCGGACCAGTATCAGAAGAAAGTCGAACAAGACATGGCCGGTTCCCAGGATTCGGCCAGTGCCGTCGGTCTGGCGTATGCCAAAGCCCATGCGGACGAACTGGGCATTGACGCCAGTGCATTGCAACACGCCAAGGTGACGATGCACGTGGACAGCATCGGCGGGCCGTCCGCAGGCATGATGTACACGCTCGGTCTCATCGACAAACTCACCCCCGCCAACGAGAGCGGCGGCAAGACCATCGCCGGCACCGGCACCATAGACAAGGACGGCAAAGTCGGCAGAATCGGCGGCATAGAGCTGAAGATGCTTGGAGCCAAGCGCGATGGCGCCACATGGTTCCTGGCCCCCGCGTCGAATTGTTTGGATGTGGCAGGCCGCGTGCCGGATGGTCTGCGCGACGTCAAGGTCGCCACGCTGAACGAGGCGTATCAGGCGTTGGTGGCCATCGGCAAGGGGCAGGCCGACGATTTGCCTCATTGCGAGGCATGACACGCGCGGCCAGTCGTTGTTTCTGGTGAGACGACTCGCATGGGTCTGCCCACAATGCGGCGATTTTCGGCCGCGTTAACGCATTGTTCGCGAAGACTTGCTAATGTGTCCCCTGTGAATCAAACGGCATCACAGAACGCTGAAGAATTTGGTTTCGAGCCCGGCGATATCGTCCAGGAGTGGCTCTGGGACGACGACGTGGACGATTCCATTCGTGCCCAGATTGAAGAGCTCACGGGCGAGGATCTCGTGGACGAGGACTACGACTCCGCTGTGGACGGCGTCATCGTATGGTGGCGCGACGGCGATGATGAGGACGAATTGTCCGATACGATCGTTGACGCCTACGCGGTACTGGGCAATGACGGCCCGCTGTGGATACTGACTCCCAAGCCCGGCCGCCCGGGTGCCGCCAGCTCGTCCACCGTGCAGTCCGCTGCACAGACCGCCGGTATGAACGCCGCCACCCCGCTGACCGTCAGCTCGGACTGGAACGGCATCCGCCTGCGCGCATTCGGCAAGGGCCGCTGATAAGCCTCAATCAATACGCTTGACTTTAAGCGTGTTGACCGGCGTCGTGTGCTGCGTAGTGCTGCTGGGCGTGACTGAATGTCATTGCGATTGAGCGCTACGGCACGCGTATGCGACACCACGTGTCGCGCAGTGCTGGCCATACGCTATTGTTGTCATTTGCGGGCAATTAGCTCAGTTGGTTAGAGCGCCACCTTTACACGGTGGATGTCGGGGGTTCGAGTCCCTCATTGCCCACTTTCATTTTTCATCGCTTCATGGAATCCCCTCATTCCACGGATATAGGCTGTGACGATATTCCCTGACAGTCTTCGACAAGGGTTCTGAAATCTCAATGAGATGCGTGCAGAAGGAAACCGGCAGTACTGCTACAAAATCGTGAATTTCGGTCTTCTTGGTCAGATGCGTCTCAATAGTCACGTAAAGTTGTGGCAGAGTGTTTATATCCAGCAGGAGGTCGAATAGCCGATGGCGCAGGAACTTCGTGAAGGGGACGGCAAGTCGGGCATCGCACGTGCGGGCAAGCGCAAGTGGGGGTATGACCCCGCTCAGGTGGACGCTTTCCTGGAGCGCGCCCATGCTTTGTATGACAGCGAGGGCATGAATCTCACCCAGCATGACATTCAGAACGTGTCCTTTGATTTGCGCAAGAACGGCTATGTGATCGCACAGGTTGACGCCGCGCTTGGACGTCTGGAACGTGCCGTGGTCGATAAGCAGACCACATGGGAGATCGCACAGCACGGGCGTGTGACGTGGAAGGCGAAGACCGAGAAGCTGTATCACGAAGTCCAGAACCATGCGGAGCGTAACGAGCGCGAACGCTTCAAGTCCGGAGCGCAAGCAGCCTTCGTACGATAAGAAGCAGGTGGATCGTCTGGTCGACCAGATTGTGGACAAGGCGGCGGCCGCATTGGGCGTTGACGGCGTTACCGAAGACGATGTACGGTCTTGGCCGATCTCAATGCGAATACGGTCAACAATGTGATCTTCACCCAGCGCAAGGGCAAGAAAGGCTATGACGAGCGACAGGTCGATTACTTCCTGAACGCCTGCGTACAGTTGCTGAGTCGCTTGGAATCCTATGCCCGTGTGGCCGATTTCGTGTCCGGCGAGCCTGCGGCTCCTGCCCAGACCGCCACGAACGTGACCGTTCAAGCGAACGGCGTCTCACCGTTGTTCGCTTCCGGAACGCAGCGCCCGGCAACTGACGAACGTTTTGCTCCGGCTGCCGTTGCTCATGACGAATCATTCGATGCCCTGCATCAGGCCGAGCAGAGCTTGTTCACTGCTCCGGCTCCGGTTGCTCCCGCAGCGCCGGCCGCGGCGGCACCGATCGCCTATGCGTCGGCTCCTGCATCGTTTGATGCTTCCACAAGCACCAATAGCACCAATGCGGAACAGCCGGTTTCCTTTGCTCCCGCAGCATACCTGGTGCATGCGTCCAACGAGTCTGCGGCGAAGCCCGTCTCCGAGACGCCTTCCGTGGCTCCTACCGCAGTTGCTGCGGCTGAGCCTCCCGTCAGTGCCCCGTCCGCGCCGGTTTCCGGTGTGACCGCTGGCAGCGTCCCCTCGTTTGCTCCGGCACAGGCAGCTCACGAACCCGCAGCTCCGTCATCGACTCCGTCGGTGTTCGCGGAACAGCCCGTGGATATGGTGCAGAACGATTCCTCTTTGGCCGCTCTCGCCCACATGGCTGCGGTTTCTCAGGAACTTCCGGCAGTGGATGCACCGTCCTTCGCTCCTAAGATGCCCAGCCTTGATGCACCGAATGCGCTGAAATTGAATGAGGTACCGGGTTCGGTTTCATCCCCGGCACCCTCCGCCCCGGCAGTACAGCCTGTGAATAGCACTGCTGACGAGGCTGCGTCCGCTGCTATGCCGGTCTCCTTTGCTCCCACCAGCAAGCCGGATCGTAACACGAACTCCATTCCGGTTCGCGTATCCGATAGTCAGCCTGCAGACAGCACGATCTCCCGTCCGGCTGCGGAATCATCTGAATACGTTGCCGCCTCCCATGACACGGAAGCAGCTCAGCCGTCACAGGATAAGCACGATTCCAGCGATTCGTTCCCGCTGCTGTTCCCGCTTGGCGGTAACTTCGATTCGGATATCCCCGACCTGTCGTTCCCCACACTGAACAATGACGATACGAAGAAGGAACAGTGAGCATAGCCTCCAACTCCACTGTCATCATTCTCGGATCCACCGGATCCATCGGCACCCAAGGACTTGACGTCATCTCGCGTCATCCTGAACGATTTACCGTCACCGGTCTGGCGGCGGGCGGAGCACATATCGAGCTGCTGGCGCAACAGGCCGCACAGTTCCATGTGTCCGAAGCCGCGGTGTTTGATGAGACCAAGGTTCCAGCGCTGCAAGCAGCTCTCGCACAGGCCGGCGCACAAGGTGTCCGCGTGACCGGCGGTCCGGATTCGGTCATCGCCATGGCCGGCTCCGGTGCGAATGTCGTATTGAACGGCATCACCGGCTCCATCGGACTCGAACCGTCGATCGCGGCGCTCAAGGCCGGTTCCCAGCTGGCATTGGCCAACAAGGAGTCCGTAGTCGCGGGCGGGCATCTGCTGTTCAGCGCGCAAGTGCGCGAGAACCAAATCAACCCGGTCGATTCCGAGCATTCCGCCATCTGGCAATCCCTGCGCTCCGGAACCCACGCCGAAGTCGCCAAGCTTGTGGTCACCGCCTCCGGCGGACCGTTCCGCGGCTGGAAACGTGCCGACATGGAGAACATCACTCCCGAGCAGGCGCTGCATCATCCGACGTGGAACATGGGGCCGGTTGTCACCATCAACTCCTCCACACTGATGAACAAGGGCCTCGAAGTCATCGAGGCGTCCCGCTTGTTCAACGTGCCGCCTGAACGCATCGACGTGACCGTGCACCCGCAGTCCATCGTCCATTCCATGGTCGAATTTGTGGATGGCGCCACGATTTGCCAAGCTTCGCCCCCAGACATGCGTCTGCCCATCGCGCTGGGCCTGTCCGCGCCGGACCGCATGACCAATGTGGCCGCCGCGTGCGACTGGACGCAAGCCGCAACTTGGACCTTTGAACCGTTGGACGATGAGGCGTTCCCTGCCGTGCAACTGGCCCGCCACTGCCTGGCCGCCTCCGAGAAGCATTCGGCGGTGCTCAATGCAGCCAATGAACAGGCCGTGCATGCCTTCCTCGAGCATCGTCTGCCATACCTCGGCATCGTGGACACGGTCAAAGCCGTGCTGGACCAGATGGACGCCGAGCTTCGTGGTAACCCGCTGTTCACGGACGTGGAGGAAATGAACCAGCTTGAGCTTGAAGCCCGCCGACGCGCCGACGACCTGATAAACAAGCAATGATGAATACCTTGAATACGGAAAATCCCATCGAAAAGCCGTTCCGCAAAACCGGTGATCCGGTCGACCTGACCAGCGAATCGCCCTTGCACCCGCGCCGCAAGTCCCGCCGCATCATGGTGGGCCCGGTGCCGGTGGGCGGGGGCGCGCCCATCTCCGTGCAGTCGATGACCAACACGCTCACGGCCAACGTACCTGCCACGTTGCAGCAGATCGCCGAACTGACCGCCGCCGGCTGCGACATCGTGCGCGTGGCCGTGCCGAGTCAGGACGATGCCGACGCACTGCCGGAAATCTGCCGCAAATCGCCGATTCCGGTCATCGCCGATATCCACTTCCAGTCCAAATACGTGTTCCAGGCCATCGACGCCGGCTGCGCGGCCGTGCGCGTGAACCCCGGCAACATCCGTAAGTTCGACGAAGTCGGCCCGGACATCTGCAAGGCCGCCACCGACGCGGGCATCTCGCTGCGTATCGGTGTGAACGCCGGCTCGCTGGACAAGGAACTCTACGCCAAATACGGTGGCCCGACTCCGGAAGCATTGGTGGCCTCTGCCTTGAAGGAAGCGCACATGTTCGAGGACGTCGGCTTCCACGATTTCAAGATCTCCGTCAAACACCATGACGTCATCACCATGGTCGAAACGTACCGACTGCTCGCTTCCAAGGGCGATTGCCGCTGCACCTCGGCGTCACCGAGGCCGGCCCCGCTTGGCAAGGCACCATCAATCCTGCCTGGCGTTCGGTGCGCTCTTGGCCGAGGGCATTGGCGACACGATTCGCGTGTCTCTCTCCGCGCCGCCGGCCGAAGAGGTCAAGGTGGGTTGCAAACTCTTGGAATACATGGGATTGCGCCCCCGCAAGTTCGACATCATCTCCTGCCCGAGCTGCGGCCGCGCCCAAGTGGATGTGATCCAGCTCGCCTCCGCCGTCACCGAAGGCCTGAAGGACGTGACCGCGCCGATCCGAGTGGCCGTCATGGGCTGCATCGTCAACGGTCCGGGCGAGGCACGCGAAGCCGACCTCGGCGTGGCCTCCGGCAATGGCAAGGGCCAGATCTTCATCAAGGGCAAGGTCATCAAGACCGTGCCCGAAGACCAGATCGTCGACACGCTGCTCACCATAGCGAACGATATCGCCGCCCAAATGGAGGCCGACGGTCAAGTCCCCGTCAATTCCACCGGCCCGGTCGTGGTCCCAATCCAGCACCCCGGTCACTGATTCGGCCGAATAGGCCCTCGGCATAAATATCGCGGTCAGATTACAATAGCGCACGTGCCGCAAGAAGAAGAGCATCGCCTGACTGTTCGATCCAAGCCGTGGACCAGCACCCACCGGCTGATGGTCAGCCTGCCCATCTTCATTATCCTGATTGGCGTGCTGGTCTCCATTTCCAATCTGACCACGGTGCCTTGGAACATCGAACCCACCGGCCAGTCGATGGCCACGCTCACCGACGATACCGAAGTCACCTTCGATAACCCGTCCGGAGAAACGCTGCCGGCAAAAGGCACGTATGAGGTCACCGAGCGATACATCACGCTGAACATGACCGGCGACGGCAATCTGACCAAGGAGTCCGGTGCTCGGGGCAAGGCCAATGCGGACGGCGTCCAAGCCATCAAGGTATTGATTCGGGAACCTCAGAACGCATCAGGCAAGCGCCCCGGCGTGGTGTTCATGCACGGTGCCGGATACGGCACCTGTGACAACTCCTTTGGCGACGTGGCCTCCGGTATGGCTTCGGCCGGCTTTGTGACCGCAGTGCTCGACAAACCCGTCTGGAACACCACCGACATCAACCGCGATTATCCGGCCTCAGCCAAGGCTTATGATCAGGTCATCGAATACCTGCGAGACCAAAGCGATGTAGACGAGGCCAAGGTCGGCATCTATGCCACCTCCGAATCGACATGGATCTCCTCGTATCTGCTCGAGGACGATCCGGACATCGCCTTCCAGATTCTCCTGAGCCCGATGGTGTTCAGCCCACGCCAATCGCTGGGATTTTTCGTCACCCAAGACTTCACCCTTGTTGGCGCGAACGAAGGCTATCAATCCATCGTCCAACGTGTGTTCAGCGCGGACACCGGCCTGTTCGGACTGAACAATTTCGACCTCGCCACACTCAAACCCGCCGCCTACGCCGTACCCACCTATGTGGCTTACGGTTCGAAAGACGTGATGACGGCGCAGGTCGACGGCGTGCGTGCGATTCTCTACAACGCCCACAAAGCCGATAACTGGAATGTGACCGTGCGCAGCTACCCGGTCGCCAACCATGTGCTGCGTTTGGGAGATGAGTCCGAAGCGGGCACCCCGTTTGCGGACGCTATGTGGACGATCTCATCGACTGGGCCGTCGGCACTTCCGCCGGACTCACGCAGACCAGCGAAAAGGTGGCCGGCACCAATCTGTACCAATCAATCGGTCTGCCGGGCGCTTTGAAGGCAAGACGCGTCGGCACCATATATGGTGTGATTCTGCACGTCACGGTGGTACTGCTGCTGCTCGTATCCATCGTGCTGGCACTGGTGGCGCTGGGTCGCAAAATCGCGGCGGATGCCCGATGGCGGCGAGAGAAGCGCGAGGCCAAACGTGCGGGCATGCTGATACCGGAACGGCCTGTGGTACTCGGTTTCGCACATGGTTTCGGCAATGCGCTGCTGACTTTGACCCTCACCACTCTTGCCACATTGCTCATCTTCTTCGCCGGACTCGGGCAGGTGATCATGGGCGTGGTCAAACTTGCATGGGGTAGCGCACCTACCGAGACGCCGGGTGTCATGTATTGGAGCTGGCCGGTCATCCAAGTGGTGTCCGTGCTGGTGCTATGGGCTTGGTCCCGCGTCTTTATGCATCTGATAGAAGTCGCTTCCGTCCGCGGCCTGATTCAGATACCCCCTCGTCGCGAATCCGTTCGAGACATCGTCACCGGTGCTGACCCGGTACTGGCCTCCACCCGTCTGGGCCGAATCCTGTTCTGGCTGGTGGCCTTCACCATGCTGTACATACTGTTGGTGTTCGCCTTCTGGGGTCTGTTTATTTACTGACTACTTCATTGAGTAGAGTCTGCCAGGCGTCGCGGGAAAGGAGATGAGATGTCGCTGTACCGAGACGAAGGTGTGGTGTTGCGCACCTCCAAACTGGGCGAGGCTGATCGTATCATCACCATCCTGACGCGTGGGCATGGCAAGATTCGGGCGGTCGCCAAAGGCGTACGTCGCACCAAATCACGCTTTGGTGCCAGGCTCGAGCCGTTCATGCGAGTCGATGTGCTTATCGCTGAAGGCCGCTCGCTTGACGTGGTCTCCCAAGCTGAAGCGGTCGCCGCTTATGGTGCTCCGATCGCGGCGGATTATGCGGCGTATGAGGCCGCCAACGTCATCGTTGAGACTATCGATAAAATCGCCAGCACCGAACATGAGCAGCTGCCGAACCAATATCGGCTGCTCATCGGCGCGTTGAACGCGCTCGCCAAACAATCCCACGCCCCGCAAGCCATAGGCGACTCCTATGTGATGCGCGCCTTGGCCTTGGCCGGTTGGACGCCACGATTGGGCACTTGCGTGGTATGCGGCAAGGCGGAGCCGGCGTACCTGTCCATCGCGTCCGGCGGCGTGATGTGCGAAGCCGACCACACTACCGATGCGCGCCGTATCGCACCGTTCGTGTTAAACCAGTTCGATGCACTGATTCGTGGCGATTGGTCGGTGCTTGATGCCGCGCCTGTGGAGCGGGTTGTGCAGGAGTTGGTTGAAGATTGGGGGGAGTATTACCTCGAACGCCCGATTCGTTCGCTGCGCTTGATAGATTCATGAGTATGGCTTTTGAGAACGTTGATTACACGTCGTTGGACATTCCCGCAGCTCCGTTCAGCGACCCCGCTCGTATTCCCGACTTCCCCAAGAACAAGGTACCCCGCCATATCGGTGTGATTATGGACGGTAATGGTCGTTGGGCCAAGCAGCGCGGCATGGTCCGCACCAATGGTCATCAGGCCGCCGAACCGGTGGTGTTCGACACTATCGCCGGTGCCATCGAAGCCGGTGTACGGTATTTGAGCCTGTACACGTTCTCCACTGAAAACTGGAAGCGCTCGCCACAGGAAGTGCGCTTCCTCATGGGTTTCTCGCGTGAAATCATCCACCGTCGTGTGGAACAGATGGACGAGTGGGGTGTGCGCGTGCGCTGGTCCGGCCGTCGCCCCAAGCTGTGGAAGTCGGTGATCGACGAGCTTGAAGCCGCCGAGGAGCGCACCAAGAACAACAAGGTCATCGATGTGGTGTTCTGCATCAACTATGGTGGCCGTGCTGAAATCGCCGACGCCTGCGCCGCCATCGCTCGCGAAGTGCGCGATGGCAAGATTTCCGGCGACCGTGTGACTGAAAAGATGATTGCCGACCATCTGTACAATCCGGACATTCCCGATTGCGACTTGGTGATCCGTACTTCCGGCGAACAGCGCACCTCCAACTTCCTGCCGTGGGAGGCCGCCTACGCCGAGCTCGACTTCGTGCCCGAACTCTTCCCGGACTGCGGCCGTGACGTGCTATGGCGCTCCATCGACCATTACATCCACCGCGATCGCCGATTTGGCGGCGTGAAATAAAGAACAGTCCAGTGGACTGTTCGTTCACGCCGCCTGGCCGAGGCCGATAGGACATGACCAGGTAATGATGAGTCCGGCGAAGCCGGTCCTTGATTGCTGGGGGTGTGAAATAGTCCTTGTTAGGCCCCTCTGACGGGCTGAGCCGTAAAGCAAACAGCCCGGTGGGCTGTTTGTAGGCGAAGGCGAGACGAGAGTCAAGCCAGAAGAATGCGAGCGGCAGCTTGTCCGTAATTGCGGTCGAGCTGCCCGTGTAGCGGACTGAGGGGAGTTACCGGCACACCTCAGCCATCCTCTCTACAAACTCATCCAAAAAACGTTCCGAATCCACACCAAGTGCCACATGCACATGCGGCATGGAATGATTCACCAGCCCAACCGGGTCTCCGGTGGTCCGGCCTCGTACTCCATTGAAATCACCGGTATTGGTCTCCGCGCGCAACGCAAGATCAAAACAATCGACCAGTGAAGAATCAAGTGCAACCGCCGCCGCCAACGGATCATGCAACGGCATGCCGCCAGAGAACAGTGCGGGGTCGGCTTCCAAATTTGCCTTGATGGAAAAGTCCGCGAGATCAGCCAAGAACCGCCCGCGCTTGGTCCCCGTCGCACGCCACCGGTCGGCCGCCGATTGCGGTAGCAAACACTGGTGAGTCACATCAAGTCCCACCATTGTGATGTCTGCGCCGGAATGAAATACACGATTCGCGGCCTCAGGGTCTTGGATGATATTCGTCTCAGCTACCGCATCCCAACAATTACCGGGTTGGGTAAGCGTACCGCCCATCATCACCAGCCTGAGTTTCGATGCAATATCCGGTGCTCGAGTAATAGCCGCATCCACATCCGTCAACGGCCCGGTAGCCAGCACGGTAACGTCTCGGCCAAACTCGCGAACCTGCTCAATCAGATACTCAATCCCATCCGCAGCATCAACGGAGCACCTCCTTTTGCCCCCGCTGGCGAGAGCTGTCGGCATAGCCGACTGGGGATGGTCCACCGACTGAGAGCGGTTCACACGAGAACAAGCACCCAACGCCGGATGAGCATGAACATCCCCCGCCAAATACCCGCCAACAGAAACAACCTCATCGGGCACATCCACAGACATGTCATCCACAGACATATCATCACCAGACATATCATCACCAGACATATCATCACCAGGCACACCAGCTCCATCAGCCAGAGCCCCGGACCCTGCCAGCCGAGTATTCCCCAGTCCATCATCCCCGTGGAACTGGGCACACCCTGCATCAGGAATAAACGCATCAGCCCAAGAAGGATGCTCAGACCCTAAAAACACTGGAATATCCGCCCGACCAAACAAATCAAGCACCGCGCAAGTATTGGCATAAGCCGTGTTCGCATCCACATTGCCATAACTGGCAATCACGCCACCCAACTCGCACTCATCCGTCGACCCCAACAAATACGCCAACGCCAACGCATCATCAACACCCGTATCTATGCTGGCAATAATGCGGTCAGGACATTGGACCATAGAATCGTCTCCTTGTTAGCGTGATCCGCTATGAATAACCTTATCGGCATACGCAAAAATGCGTCCTTTCCTCATGGGAAGGACGCATTTTGCGTAGATTCAAACTCGGAATATCGGAAATTACTTGCCGATGAATTCGTCGGTGGCAAGGTCCTTGGCCTGCGGGGCCTCATGAATTATCTTGTCATGACTGTCGGTGTATGCGTCTTCTTCAGCCAGGAAGTCGAAGTATTCCTGAGCGCCCTTGAAGTCGTTGGTGCCGAGCACGAAAGAGCCGTCCTTGATCTTGGCCGGATCGCCCCAGTACTGGCCGTCGACGATAACCTGCATGCTCTTCTTGACGAATTCGGGCTTGAGGTTGGCGTCAGGGGCTTCGTCCACGAGAATCTGCGCGGCGTCATCCGGGTTGGCGTACGCGTACTCGTAACCCTTTTGAGTGGCCTGAGTGAACTTCTTGACCAGGTCGGGATTGTTCTTGATGGTCTTGTCATTGGTGATGATGCCGATGGTGTCGGCGTTGCCGGGCACGCCATAGTCAGGCTCGGTGAAGCAGTTGAGCTTCGGGCCGTACATGTCGGCTTGCACGCCTTCCCACGTGGCGTAGAAGCCGCCGAAATCGGCCTTGCCGGATTCCATGGTCTGGAAGGTGGAGGTGCCGACGGTCACCTTGTCGAATTCGCCCTTGCCGCCATCGGTTTGGATCATGCGGCGCACCACGGCATCGGACTCGTTGGAGCCGAAGGTGGCGAAGGTCTTGCCATCCAAATCCTTAGGGGACTTGATGGCGGTGTTGGACGCCAGTGCGCACCAAATGGCGCTCGGCTTCTGCTGCACCTGCAGCACCTGCTTGATGTGAGCGCCCTTCAGCGTGTAGACGCCCACGTTGGTCAGGTTGGACAGGGCGAAGTCGGCCACACCGTTGTTCACGGCCTGTTCGGCACCGGCCTGGGCCACGGCCACGATATCCACGTCAAGGCTGGCGTCCTTGAAGTAGCCCTTGTTCTTGGCCACGTACACGCCGATGTGGTTGGTATCGGGTGCCCAGGAAAGCATGAAAGTGACCTTCTTGAGGTCGGAGGTGTTGGAGTTGGAGGAGTCGGCGGTGTTGGTCTGGCCACATGCGGCGAAACCGAAAGTCATGGCAAGGGCGCCCACGAGGGCAGCGGCCTTGGATACAAGGCTTTTCTTCATAATGATGGTTCCCTAATTCGTTGTCTCTCTATCGTTCTCTGGGATTGCTTCGAACGGAAGTCGGCAGAAAACGATATGGAGGGCCTTGATTTCCGTTCGACCAGCGCCCCCGACATTCCCTATGAAAGCTCGGGAAAGCCGGTTTGCCACACGCTGGTAAAGCTGTTCCATTATAGAGACAGGGTTGGAGACCTCATGAGAAGCCGCTTCGTTCAGTCGGTCCTGACCGCCGGCTCGTGCCTTTGACGGTAAAAAAGAACTACTGGTCCGCGTCGGGGTCGTTCGTCGTCGCCGGGCGGGCCGGAGCAGGATGCGCTCGCTGGCGTTTACCGCCAGCATCAGTACGCATGTCATCAGGATAATGACGATGGTGGCGGAGAAGATCAGCGGCGTGCGGAATGAATTGTAGGCAGCCTGCAGCCAGATGCCAAGGCCCTTGCGTGCGCCAAGGTATTCAGCGGTGGATGCCGTGGCGAAGATATATGCGGCAGATACTCGGATACCGCCATAGATCTGACGTGCGGCAACGCGCAGCTTCACGTGCCAGAGCGTCCAGACCGGGGTCGCGCCGCAGGTCAATGCGACGTCGGAATAGAACTGGGGCACTGCTTCTAGTCCGCGCACAGTCTGCACGGCGATGGGGAAGAGGCCGAATACCGCCACGATTACGATTTTGCCGGAAATCTCAAAACCGAACCAAATCAGGAACAACGGGGCGATGGAAATCAGCGGCATGGTTTGTGCGGCGGCAAGCAGCGGATAGAACGCCGTGTTGAACGTGTGCGAGCAGTACAGTGCAATGCCGATCATAATGCCGAAGAACACGGCAAACAGGAATCCAACCACGCCCTCATAGCCGGTGATTGCCGCGGCCGGGCCGAGCGTGTTCCATGTTTCGATGGTGGCGGCGAAAATCTCGCTTGGCGCGGAGATCATCGTGGGGGAGACATGTCCTAGATCCACCCACGTTTCCCAGACTGCCAGCAATACGATGACGGCGATGACGGTGGGCATGCGGCGCTTGAGGCGCTTGGCGATGGACATGGGATGTCACCTTGCTTTCCGCGCCAGTCCGGTTTGCTGGTGGCGCTTGCGGCCGGGGCGTGGAACAGTAAGGTGAGGAGCCTGCGCGCCTGCCGGTCGTGTGATGGATTGTGTTATATGCCGTCCATCAGTATAGGCGAAGGCGAACGACAGGGCGCACAAAAAACCTCCCTCGTCAGAGGGAGGTGAAAGAGCTACTCCAGTCCGATGGACTTCATGTGGTGGAGCTTCAGGGAATCCACCTTGAGACTACCGGACTCGGCGACGAGCTTGATGGCGCGCGGGCCTTCGGAGGCGTAGGAGTAGGAGCTCAGCACTTGGTGGCCACCGTTGACGTAGACCTCCACGGAGCCGCGATCCACGAACACGCGCAGGTCCAGCTTGCCGGAGGCCAGTTCGGTGTCGGTCAGTGGGGCGGCGCGGTAGCCGCGATCGCCGTTGGCCATGGCCTGACGATCCACCACCACGCGGCCGATCTGGCCGTCATAAGCCACGTAGGTGTAGGCACCGTCCTCAGTGGCGTGAATCTTCAGACCCGCACGCTCGGCAGTGGAGGCAGCCAAGTCGATGGTCATTTCGATTTCCACGGCCTCGGCGTCGTCGGCGATGATCTGCTCGCCATCCATGTCGAGTGTGACCGAACCATGGTCGAGGGTATCCTCGCGCAGGCCTTCCATTTCGGCGACCGGCGCGGTGACCACGTCGCCGTCATCGCCAAGGGTGATCTCGCGCGGCAGGGTGAGCTGGCCACACCAGCCGTCATCCTCCATGGGAATCGGCTGCACGAACGGGCTCATCCAGCCATAGACGATCTGACGGCCGTCCACATTGAAGGACTGCGGGGCGTAGTAGTTGTGGCCGCAATCCCACAGGCGGAACTCGGTTTCCGGCTTGAATTCGCCGCCCGGCTCCCACGTGCCGATCATGTAGCCGGCGTTGCTGACGTTGCGGTTCATGAAGCCGCTGGGCTTGGACCCCATGGCGGAGAAGCCAATGACCCACTTCTCGTTGCCGTCCTTGTCTTTGATGGGGAAGAAGTCGGGGCATTCGAGCATGAACACATCCGGATCCGGGTGCTGGAAGAGCACGCGCTCGTATTCCCAGCGGACCATGTCCTTGGAGGAGAACAGCCACATCTGGCCGCGCTTGTCCGCAGAGGAGACACCGAAGGTCATGTACCAGGTGTCGCCGGTCTTCCAGACCTTCGGGTCGCGGTAGTGGTGGTCGACCTTGTCGGTCGGGCAGTCGATGATCATGCCCTGCTTGGTGGCGGAGGTGAGCTCGTCATTGTCCGGCAGCGCGGTCATCTGCACCTGCCAGTCGCCGCCGGTGTTGTCGTGGCCGTTGGCCCAACGGTGGCCGGTGTAGTAGAAGCGAAGGTCTCCGTTGTCGTCGATGACGGCGGAACCGGAGAACACGCCGTCCTTCTCCTGCTCTAAGGACGGCGCGAACATGATGGGCTCGCGCTTCCAGTTGAGCATGTCGGTGGAGGAGACGTGGCCCCAGTGCATCGGACCCCACTGGGTGCCGTAGGGGTGCAGCTGGTAGAACACGTGCCAGCGGCCCTTGTAGAAGCACAGGCCGTTCGGGTCGTTGATCCAGCCACCGTTGGAGGCGATGTGATACTTCGGGTACCAGCGGTTGTTGCGCTTGGCGGCCAGCTCAGCCACGCCGGCTTCGGCTTTTGCCAGTTCAGCAGCGTGGTCGCGGATGGGGGTGAGAACAGGGGTTTCGGGAGTGAAGTCAGTCATGGCTGTCCTTTCAGGCCTTGGCCGCTTCCATCTGACGCAGCTGCTTGTCGGTGTAGAACGGGTCGCCGCCGACTTCCTGATCATCATGCTTGATGACGAAGAAGCCGTAAATCAGTGCGCACAGCACGATGGCAGAGATGACCCAGAAGGTCACGCGGGATCCCATGTCGTTGTTCGGCAGAATCTGAGCCATCTTGTCGTGGAAGGCACCCAGAGGGGTCGAGAAGATGACCTGACCCACTTGGGAAGCGATCTGGAAGCCCACCATGTACAGCGTGGCAGAGAGCTTGGTGTCGAAGTGCAGAGTGAAGTAGCGGAATGCCGGCAGGCAGAACAGCGGCACTTCGATGGAGTGGAACAGCTTGACGATGGAGACGGTGATCGGGTCGTGGAACACGCCGCACAAGCCGATGCGCAGGAACATCACGGTAGCGCCGAGCAGCAGAGCGTTGCGCACGCCGATCTTCTTCATGATGATCGGGACCACGCCCATCATTGCGGACTCAAGGAAGACCTGGAAACCGTTCAGGGTGCCGTAGGTGGCGTTGCCGATTTCTTCAGTGGGGAAGAGGTTGGCGTAGTAGGTCGGGAACATCTGCTGATCGAACACGGTGTAGAAGGTGTTGGTCAGCAGCATGAAGACGATGAGCACCCACAGGGTCGGCATCTTGAGAACGGCGACCATTTCCTTGAGGGACGGGTTGGTGGGGGCTGCGTTCGGGTCGGTTTCCTTCTTGAGCTCTTCCTTCTGCTCGGCCGGGACCAGAAGGCGTACACGAGGAGCACGCCAAGGCCGAATGCGGAGCCGACCCAGAAGTTGATCAGCGGGTTGATGTTGAACAGGAAGCCGGCGCACAGCGCCACGATGGCGTAACCGAAGGAGCCCCAAGCACGGGACTGGCCATATTCGAAACCGAATTTACGGGAGTAGCGTTCGGTGACGGCCTCGAACAGGGAGCAGCCGGACATGAAGCCGGCAGACAGAACGATGGAGCCGATGAGTGCGCCGATCCAGCGGGTGGTGCCACCGGCGAGGATCATCGGGGCGTAAACGAATTGGACGAATGGGCCAACGCAGGCGGCGATTACCGAGACTACGATGACGAGCTTGCGCTTGATGCCGAGCTGATCCTGAATCACGCCGTACACAAACATGATGACCAGGGTGGCCAGCGAGTTGATGGAGTAGATGGTGCCGACTTCAGCATTGGTCAATCCAACGCCTGAGATGAGCCAGCGCTGGAAGAAGGACCACCAGATGCCCCAGGAGCAGAAGAACATGAAGATGCCGAAAGAGCTCTGCAGATAGGAAGGATTCTTCCATGCAGATTTGGTTGCACTTGCCATAATCATCCTTTGATTACTACTTGGTTGGTTATTGGTTATGTAACGCTTCTGCTCGGGCGGCCGTGCCTTTGTAGAAGTTGTTGCGTAGTAATTATTATGCGACGTCAATCGATTTACGTCAATCGATTGACGTAAATCGGCGTGTCGTATCCGTTCGACACGCAAAAAGGCCTCCGTGCTGAACGGAGGCCTTGAGAAATCGTGTGGGACTCGGTTACTTCACCGAGCCTTTTCGATCAGCGTGCAGTGGATCTTCGCCGGAATCGGCGCGTCGATCGGCGGCAGGGGAGCGGTGGTCGCTGGCCATGAGACGTCGTCCATCGAGCGTCCTTCGATAATCGACACCAGCTTGGCCACGGCCCAGTAGCCCATCTCGAAATGCGGCAGTTCCACAGTGGTGAGCATCGGTTCCAGCGTTTCGGCGAACACGCGATGGTTGTCCACGCCGACCACGGAGATGTCCTTGCCGACCGTGAGTCCTCGGCGTGCGGCGCATTCGTACACATACCAGGCGCGGGCATCGTTGAAGCAGAAGAATCCGTCCGGATGCTCGGCATCGAACAAATCGCTGACTGCGGTCAGTGCCGGCCCGTTGTTGAGCACATTGACGACCAGATGATCGTCATAGTCGAGGCCGGCGTCCCTGAGCGCCGCCTGATAGCCTTCCAAACGATCGTCCTGCGCAATCAGCGGCTCCAAGCAACCCACATAGGCGATACGTGCGCATCCGGCCTTAACCAATCTGGTGGTGGCGTCGTAGCCGATTTGGAACTCGTCCGGTTCCACGCTCGGGATTTTGCCAAGCGAGTCGGTGGCATCCACCAACACCAGTGGCGTCTTGGCCAGCGAGGAAGGCACATGGGTGATGCGGTTCGACATCTTGGCGTACAGAAAGCCGTCGGTGCCGTATCGCTTGAGTGCGGCGATTTCCTCGCTCTCGCTGTTCTCGCCGTCGGTGCTCACGGTGATGAGCATATAGCCGAACTGGCTTGCAGCGGTCTGCGCGCCCAGAATCATACCGCCGGCGTACGGGGTGGTGGCCACCTCCTCACTGATGAAACCGAGGATGTGCGTCCTGCCTGTACGCAGCGAACTGGCCAGCGGATTCGACTGGTAGCCGAGCTTGGTGGCGATGGCGCGCACATTGTCCGCAATTTTGGACTTTACGCGCCCCTCGTCGCGTCCGTTGAGCACCAGCGATACCGTAGAGACGGAAACCCCCGCCTTGTTCGCGATTTCCTTCATCGTAACCATGCGTCAAACGATACACCCTAATTGACGGACTGCCAGGAAAGTATCAGTTTTCTCCACCGACTCCGCCGAGGTTGCGCACCGCACCGATGAATAATGGTATGCCGTCCGGGGTGACGTACGAATACAGAAATGGGCGATCCACCGTGAACTCGACGTTGTCCACCGGCGCGCTAACGGAGTCTGCGCCGACCTTGGTGAAGGACATGGCCTTGGCGCCGGCTTCGTTCACCTCGATGCGCGTGCCTTGCAGAATCGAGCCGATATACAGGTTCTCGCCGTGCGAACCGGTGTCGATCATCTTGGTGAAGTCGGCGTCGCCTGCACTGAACGCATCGGTCACCCCCAGTTTTTCGAATGCCTTGATGGTGGCTTCCGAGTCGAACATGCTGTCGATGGTGAATCGCGGTAGCGTGACGTTCACCATGACCGAGTTGACGGAGACGCCCCATCCGGGCATACTGTCCGCGGCGCAACCCATTGCGCCCTCGCCAAGGGAAGCCGTCGAGCATGTACCGAACGCCCAACTGAGCTTCTCGGCATCGCCGGCCAACTCGTCGAAATGCCCTTCGGCCGGCAGCACGATGGCCAGATTGCCGCCGTTGTCGAACGGAATCTCCACCCGCTGCCAAGTGTTGTACTCATCATGTCCGTAAGCCATTTGGCTGAAGGTCCGGTGCATCATCGGCACCTGAGCATCTCCGGCTTCGCCGTGGAAGGTGCCGTTGCCGGTGGACTGCTCTTCGAACGGATCCTTCCAACGGCCATCCGCATAGACGGTGTTGATGATGGACAGGACTTCACGGTCACGCAGCGTGATCTTCGGCTTGAGCGAACCATTCGTATGCTTGGCGATCCAATCGGACATCTTTGCGGCGGCCTGATCGTCGAACGGTAACGTGGTGACTTCGGCCTCGAACATCTTCTTGACGGTGGATTGGTAATCGCTGGCAAGAGAGTAGTCGTCATCAATCCACAGCGAGTTCGCGGCGCTCATCTCGGATTTCGCCCCCGAATATTGCCCGTTGATCGAACTTAGCAGCGATTGGTAGTCGCTATCGGTCAGCGAACCGGAGCCCAGCAGTTCGTTCAGTTGCGAGCGGGTCGTGCCATTGGCGCCCTGCGCGGCGATGGCCAACGCCATCCACATCGAAGCAGGAGAGTAGTTCACATTGCCGGTGCCTCGGTCGCCGGCTTCCATCGCCAGGAATTCCGGTGCGGTGCGGTAGGCGAAGGTTGCGGTGCTGTTGACTACCGGCTGCGTGGCAGGCGTGCCTCGGCTTGAACATATTGCGAACCAATGCGCTGCCATCGCCGGCCGTCCACCATACGCCGCCGGCGACGGCAAGGACAAGCACTACTGTCACGATGGCGGCGATACAAGCGTTACGGCATTTGCGTTGTCCGCGCAACCGGTACTGTTCCATCAGTTGTCGCTCATGGTTGGCCCCTTTGCTTGGATCGGCTCGTGCATCATTGCATGAAATCGCTGTTTTTCATTATATTGCGGCTTTCCCTTTGAGCCCAGGAACGGTATGGGGAACCCCGGCCGTAAGCGAAGAATTGGTCCAGCCGAATGCCAGTGGTCCGATGATTGCGCTCGCCAACGGGAAAGACAGACTGCCGGATCGTGTCGAACCGAGTATCAAGTTGGTGATTCCCAACACCAATGGCCAGTGCAGAACCATACCGGGGAACCATACGAACAGGTTTTTGGCAGCCCTGTCAAGAACCTCGTCGGGCATGAGATACATTGATGAGCTCCACTGCAGTAGCAGCAACACCGCTATCAGTACAACCATGCCAATCCAATGCGCGCGGTTCCATGTGAACAGTCGTTGCATCCCGCGCTCGGCGGCGGCATTGCGCATATCGCTCCTGTTGAGCTTGCTGAGTGCTTGTGCACGGTTCATTGCCGTCCTCCTTTACCGCCTTGTCAAGGATTGATGATGATTCCATCGTAAATCACGCAGGAAATGTGGAATGATAGTTGTCATAGTGACCATGACGTGTCAGGACGGAGTAGTTCGGCGTCGGGCACACTGAAGGGGTGAATGTAATGGAAGAAGCGCGCAACCGCAACATACGCATCGGCATTGTGGACAATGACCCATATGCGCTGAAAGTGTTCGGCGCGCTAATCGAACGTATGTCCAGCGATTTTGCCGTGATATAGACCTGCGATTTGGGTGCTGTGGCCATCAGCCGATGCCTGAGCCCCACCAAGCGGCCTGACGTGCTGGTTACGGATATGTCTATGGGCGCATTAGATCGCACGCATCAAGTCATTGATGTGATTGAAGGCAGGGGAGAAGCGGCGCACAGTGCAGTGACTCCGCATGATTCGACCGTTGATGCCGCTCCTGGCATTGCATGTGACATCACAGACGCTGATTGTCCGCTGGAGACGCAGACCTATCCACCGGCACCGGCCTCAACCGTTACCAACAATTACTAGAACAACAAAACGGCGCCCTGCATATCACCACGCAAGACGCCGAATGGACATTATCAGCAGTTATTCCACTGTGAGGAAACCGATCACCCAACCGACTTCTGCGCAGTCTCCGCGCCAAAGAAGCCGACAATCAGCATCGATGCAATAGCAATCGCGCTGATGGCCACAAAGATGGACGTGGCACCAAGCGAGGTAAGCATCCAGCCCACCACCATCGGCATCAACACATTGAGCAGCTTGGCCACGGCGTTCGCGAAGCCGACGCAACGGAAGCGAACCTTGGTGGCGAACAGTTCCGGAGCGTACACAGCCACCACGGAAGCCATAAGCACGTACAGGCACATCATGAGCAGGAAGCCAACGATAATTGCGCTCACGGTAGAGGTCTGGAAGGCATACATTAAACCGAACACGCCAGTGAACAGGAAGGCCGGCACAATCGTGCGCTTGCGGCCGATACGGTCGATAAGCAGAGAGCCAATCAGGCAGCCGACCGGGGCACCGAGCATCATCACCGTGGAGGTGAGCAGCGAGCTGGACAGGTTAATACCACGCTTGACCAGAATCGTCGGAACCCAAGAAGTGAAGGCGTAGGAGCACACGTTCGTGGCGGCCACAGCAACCACAGCCACAAGCAGGCAGATGCCGAGCGAACGGCCTCCGGCGTTGCGGGTGTCGCTGGTGTCGGCCTTGGCGGCTGCGTCGATCGGTTCGGAACCGTTGGCCTCAAGCTGCTTGACGATGGCGTCGGCCTCATCGTAACGGCCGCGCACGGCGAGCCAACGCGGGGATTCGGGGATGTCGCGGCGCAGCCACCAGATGATGGCGGCCACCAGGCCGATGGCCACGAACAGCGGACGCCAGGACCAGCGGGGGATGATCCATGCACACAGCAGCATAGCGATTGGCACACCGCAGTTGGCCACGAGCGAGACAATCGCGCACCAGTGGCCACGGCGGTTCATCGGTGCGAACTCGTTGACCATGGCGAAGCGGTGACGATTTCAGCGCCGAGGCCCAGGCCGGCACCCAGACGGCACAGGGACAGCACAGCCATGTTCGGGGCGAATGCGCCGAGGAAGGTGAAGCCGCCAAACAGCAGCAGGTTGATTTGGTAAGCCACGCGGCGGCCCTTCAGGTCACCGACGAAGCCGGCCAGCAGCGAACCGACCAGCAGACCCAGGAAGCCCGCGGACATAAAGGTGGAATTTTGCGCAACGGTGGACCAGCGGGTAGCCAACGTGCTGGAGGCGACGGCGCTGCCAATATATACGTCGATGCTGTCCATCAGCATGCCAGCGGCGACCAGCGTCACGATGCGATGGAACATCGGGGTTTCATGTGCGCGATCCATGCGCGAGATAATATCCTGAACCTTGGCTTGATCCGTCACGGTGGTACGTGCTTGTGCGTTTTCCATAGCCGCGGGATTGCCGGAAATCTGCTGTTCAGCAGCAGTCATATTTGAGCCCTCTTCTTGCAAACCTGCCCGCGTGCAACTGCTCAATGGTGTTGCGGCGAGCGAACTCTTGATTGGACTGTGTGTTCCGTTCGCCCTCCCATTGTGTGGGATGAACGACGTTTGCGATCCAAGTCTTGAATTCTACGTAGCGAGCCAATCGTTGTGAGATAGCTCACTACATGGGGCTTAACTATAGGTTCGATTTTGTGGCACGCCGCGTTGCGGTCACATCGTGAACGATAACAGAGGTTGTGACGCTCCTATATATGCCCCACTTACGCTCTTACCCCGTCGAAAGAAGGCAGAACCGTGATTCCCATGGGGCGGTAAAACACTCATGGGGCGGTATTTGGCCCATGGGGCGGTTAGCGGATTTTGCCTTTCCGCAGAATAGAGCCGTTTTCGACTACCGCCCCATGAGGGTTTTACCACCCCATGGGTGAGCTACCGCCCCATGAAACGTGTAATAACAAAGCATGCCCTTGCTGGTGGAAGCGATGCTTTGCTACTTCGCCTGCTTGTCGGCGAGGATCTCATCCACCAGCTTGGGCTTTTCGGTCAGCTGGCCGGTGAAGCCGGGGCGGATATCCATGTGCAGCACCAGAGAAGTGCGGTAGCCCTGCTCGGCGAGCTTCTTGGCGGCCTCACCGGCCACCTTGAGCACGTCGTCCAGATCGCCTTCCACGTTGGTGAACAGGGCGTTGGTTTCCTGCGGCAGGCCGGATTCGCGAATCACCTCGACGGCCTGAGCCACGTATGGCGAAACCTCGGAGCCCACGCCATTGGCCGACACCTGAATGGCGGCCACGGTATTGAGGTACGGTTTGCCGGTTTCCGGGTCGATCGGCACTTCCTGAGTAACGGCATTACGGTCAATAATCATAATTCTCCTTTTATTACTTGGCTCCCCTCAGAGAGGAGAGCCAGTAGGACTCAGCGATACTTCCAGAAATGATCCATCGGGCCGGAGCCGTGGCCAAGATTCAGCTGGGCCTTCAGTGCACCGGTCAGATACTTCTTCGCATGCTTGATGGCCTTGGGCAATGTGTCGCCAAGCGCCAGATACGAGGCGATGGCGGAGCTCAGCGTGCATCCGGTGCCGTGCGTGTTCGGATTATTGATACGCGCGCCATCAAACCAGGTCACGGTTCCATCCGTCTCGGCAAGCACATCGTTGGCATCCTCGGTGCCATGACCACCCTTGACCAGCGCGGCACAGCCATAACGCTCCACGAGGCGGTGGGCGGCGGCCTCCATATCCTCCTGATCGCGAATCAGCGTATCGGTCAGCACTTCGGCCTCGGGAATGTTCGGAGTCACGACCGTGGCCATCGGGAACAGCTTGCCGGTCAAGGCCGCAATGGCATCGTCACTGATGAGATTGGCGCCGGAAGTGGCCACCATAACCGGGTCGAGCACGATGTTCGTGGCGTGATGGAAGGTGAGTCGTTCAGCGATGACGTCGATGATGTCAGTGGCAGACACCATGCCGATTTTCACCGCGACCGGCGGAATATCCTCAAACACCATGTTGATCTGGTCGGCGAGAATGTCCGGTTTGGTGTCCTGAATGGAACGCACGCCGGTGGTGTTCTGTGCGGTGAGCGCGGTGATGGCGCTCATGCCGAACACGCCGCAGGCCAGCATGGTCTTCAGATCGGCCTGCATGCCGGCACCGCCGGACGAGTCGGAGCCGGAGATCGCGAGAACAGCGGGAAGTGTAGATGTTGCAATTTGTGCCATAGTGTTCATTCTAAGTGGGGCCCATGATGTTTTCGGAGCGGTTTTCCTTGATGTTTTGCCGCTCCTGTGGTGAGACGGGGAAGGTTTGCTGATTGCGATTGATTCATGAAATGTTCGGGAGGAGGCATGGCTGATAACGATGTACTGCGCCGTGACGGCGTCTTGGTGCGCATCACCGGAACGCACCGCATATTTTGGCGTAATGCCTAACGGACACACCACACAGCTCACATTTCCGCGTCAGGAAGTGTTCGATGTGGGCGACGTGTTGCTCGTCGGTACGGATTTCTATCGCAAAGTGCCGCATGATGTGTGGCCGTTGAAGCCCCGTGTGGGCATCGTGCGCCGTGCGCTCAACGAAGGCGTGGTCCTGGAGACTTCCGACGGCCTCGGTCCAGATGGCGCACACTTCGGCACCGCCTTCGAGCGAGTCGAGCGTCGTCCCGAATTAAGACACCACCGGGCATAATAATTGGCTCCCCTCAGAGAGGGGAGCCAGAGAGGTTTACTCCTGGGCGGTGGAGTAGAGCTTGCCGCCCTGGGCGGTGTACTTTTCGCTCATCGCATCCATGCCGGCGAGGATTTCTTCGGGGCTGAGCACGTTGGCGGACACCACGCCGTTATCGACATTGGCCTTGGCCGTAGCCAGTGCCTCGGAGTCGATGCCTGCAGCAGCCTCCTTCACGATTTGCTGCTGAGCGGCCTCGCCACCGAATGCCTTGCGGATGTTCTGGGAGATGGCCATCGAGCAGAACTTCGGGCCGCACATCGAGCAGAAGTGCGCCATCTTGGCCGGCTCGGCGGGCAGGGTATCGTCGTGGAAGGCGATGGCGGTGTCCGGATCGTAGGACAGATTGAACTGGTCGAGCCAACGGAACTCGAAGCGAGCCTTGGAAATCGCATTGTCGCGATCCATCGCGTGCGGGTGGTGCTTGGCGATGTCTGCGGCGTGGCAGGCGATCTTGTAGGCAATCACGCCCTGCTTCACATCATCCTTGTTCGGCAGGCCGAGGTGTTCCTTCGGGGTCACGTAGCACAGCATAGCGGTGCCGTAACGACCGATCTCGGTGGCGCCGATAGCGGAGGTGATGTGATCGTAACCCGGAGCGGTATCGGTGGTCAGCGGTCCGAGGGTGTAGAACGGGGCGTTGTGGCACACGGCCTTCTCCAGCTCGATGTTCATGCGTACGGTGTCGAACGGCACGTGGCCCGGGCCCTCGATCATCACCTGCACGTCCTTGGCCCAGGCGCGCTCGGTCAGCTCGCCCAGAGTCATGAGCTCGGAAAGCTGCGCGGCGTCGTTCGCGTCGGCTAGGGAGCCGGGGCGCAGGCCATCGCCCAGAGAGAACGCCACGTCGTACTTGGCGAAGATGTCGCACAGCTCGTCGAAGTGCGTGTACAGGAAGCTCTCCTGGTGGTGGCGCAGGCACCAGTCGGCCATGATGGAGCCACCGCGGGAGACGATGCCGGTCACGCGGTTGGCGGTCAGCGGCACGTAACGCAGCAGCACGCCGGCGTGGATGGTCATGTAATCCACACCTTGCTCGCACTGTTCGATTACGGTGTCGCGGAACAGTTCCCAGCTCAGCTTGGAGGCATCATCCTCGACCTTTTCGAGGGCCTGGTACATCGGCACGGTGCCGATCGGCACGGGGGAGTTGCGAAGAATCCACTCACGGGTGGTATGGATGTCGTTACCGGTGGACAGGTCCATCACGGTATCGGCGCCCCACTTGGTGGCCCACGTCAGCTTCTCCACTTCCTCATCGATGGAGGAGGTGACGGCCGAGTTGCCCATGTTGGCGTTGAGCTTGGTCAGGAAGGCGGATCCGATAATCATCGGCTCGGCCTCGGGGTGGTTGATGTTGCAGGGCATCACCGCGCGGCCGGCGGCCAGCTCGGAGCGCACGAGCTCCACATCGCAGTTCTCGCGGGTGGCCACGTACTGCATCTCCGGGGTGATGATGCCGTGGCGGGCGTACCACATCTGGGTGATCGGGTGGTCCTTGGCACGCATCGGCTCATGCTTGCGTCCACGCCATTCCTTGGTGGCGCGGCCGCGCTTGATGGCGCGCTTGCCATCGTCCTCAAGGTTGCGGCGGCGGCCCTCGTAGTCTTCGATGTCGCCGCGGTCGCGGATCCAGTCGAGACGCAGGGGCTTCAAGCCTTCCTTCGGGTCGCACTTGGGGCCTTCGGTGTTGTAGTCGTGGAACGGCGGGTTCGGGCCCACGCCGGGCGTGTCGCTCAGCTTGATTTCGGTGTACGGCACTTCCAGGTCGTAGGAACCATACTGATAGGTGAACGGTACGGACTTGGTCTTGCGGATGTGCGCCTTGTCGCGCTGCTTGGAACCACGGGCGGCGATGTCCACGCGCTGCTGCTTGGCAAGCTTCTGGGCATCCTTGGCGTCCTTGGCGTTGGTGAACTTCTTCTCAGTGGCCTCGGAACCGGGCTTCGCGGCCCCTTCCTGAGCAGCCTGAGTGTCAGTAGCGGGGGTGTGGGTTACGACGCGCGGAGCGTAGCCGTGCTTCTTGTCGCCGCGGACGGCCTTCCAGCCTTCGACCATGGTGCGCGCGGCCTCTTCCGGGTTCTCGCACCCGCGATGGCGGAGACCACGAACCAGCCAGCAGCCTTGGTATCGGCGAGCATGGCCATATCGGCTGCGGTCACGCCGCCGCCCACGACCACCGGGAATTCGCTGGCAACGCAGATGGTGTTGATCTGGGCGGCGTCCAGCGTCTTGCCGGAGCCGTCGTTGCCGCCCACGGAAGCCTCGGGCTTGGTGGTGGAGACGTGCAGAGGACCGGCGCCAATGTAGTCGATGCAGCCGTCGGGCAGCTCGTTGATGAGCCGAACGAGGCTTTCGGTCTCAGCCGACAGGCCCACGATGGCCTCGTCGCCGAGCAGGGCGCGGGCTTCGCGCGGCTCCATGTCGGTCTGGCCGATGTGCACACCGTCCACCTTGATGCCCTTGCGGCGGGCCTGCCACACCACGTCGGCACGGTCGTCGATCACAAAGGCCACGGAATCGGACTTCTCATTGTCCTCGATGATTTGCGCGATGTCGCGAGCCATGTCGGTCAGCTCAGAGGCATCGGCCTCCTTGGCGCGCAGTTGGATGAAGGTTGCGCCGCCGTGCAGAGCCTGATCCACCACGTCGGTCAGCGGACGGCCTTTGCAGTCCTCCGGCCCCACCACGAAGTACGCGGACAGGTCGAAGCTGTCGCGCATGGAGGCGTATGGGTATTCATTACTCATTATTATTCCTGCTTTTGTTGTTTCTTGTGGAAGTCTTATTGGAAAAAACTGTTATGAGCTCCCTCATCAGAGGGAACTGAAACTACTGCACCAAAATCTCGGATTCCGCCACCTGTTCGGCGGTCACATTCCACAGCGCGTCAAGGAACGCAACTTGGAACGAGCCCGGTCCGTGCGAAGTTGTATCGGCCACCTCTCCCGCGCGGTTGTACAGCAGAGACGCGGACAGGGCGGCGGTCAACGGATCGGAGACCGCCAAATACGTGGCAGCCACGCCGCCCAGCGAGCAGCCGGCACCGGTGATCTTGGTCATCATCGCGCTGCCGCCCGGCAGTCGGTACACGGTTTCGCCATCGGTCACCAGATCGGCGATGCCGGACACGGCCACGGCGCAGCGGGTGGAAGCGTCATGGGAGGAATGCTTGGCGTGCTGTTCGGTCAGATACTGTGCCAGCGCCACCGCCGCGCCGGTTGCGGACTCCACGTCGTCGACGGATTCCACTCCGGCGGGGCGGTGCTCGGAAGCGTCCCCCACGGTTTCGGTATTGAGCCCCCACATGTTCGCCAGCGCGATTACCTCGGATGCATTCGCGCGAATCATGGTCGGGGGAGCGGCCTTGAAGGCCTGAAGAATGGCGGTACGGGTGCGGCCGATGCCGGCGGCCACCGGGTCGAGCACCCACGGCTTGTCCAAGTAGTTGAGTCGCTGGGCGATTTCGGGCAGTGCGTCCTTATAGAACGGCAGCAGCGTGCCCACGTTGATGTAGTTCGCGCCCGCGATTTTCGCGGTTTCGATCACGTCGTCCGGCAGGAAACTCATGGCCGCAGTGCCGCCGGCCGCCAGTTGCGCGTTGGCAACCAAATTGATGGTCACAAAATTGGTGAATGACTGGGCCAACGGAGTCGTCTCGCGTACGCGGCGAACGGCATCGGCGATATTGTCACGGATGGGTGAATCGGCTGGAACCGGAGTCCCGGCGGTATAACCGCTGGACACGCCGGTAAACGATGATGCACTATTGCTCATTTACTGCTCCCTACGATGGTCTTAACCAACAGGTTCTAAGGGTCAGGCTCAGGCCTTTCTCAACTCGCGAACCACATGCGAGTTCCCCTGCATTACAGTGCCGACGCTATGCGCCAACATGGACATTATCGTGACGGATTTGTTCGATACGTGTCGTCAGGTCTGGCGCGTCCCCGTCCATTCGTGATACATAGACGCCTCCGCCGAGCAACATCTCCGAATTTGTGACGCTGACGCGATGTCAGTGCATATTGGGAAGGGTAAAACAACAGGAACAATATGGAGGTGTTGCGATATAGGAATCGCTGCGAACGGCCGCTCGTGAGACGCGGAACATATACCGGACAATGCCGCCTGACCTGTCACCATATACGGCTATCCTGAAGCGGTTGTTATTAGACCCCAAACCGTTCAAACCAGAAGGTGCATTGTGGCTCAGTCCAAACTCGATGAAGTCGTATCCCTTGCGAAGCGTCGCGGCTTCGTGTTCCCCGCCGGCGAAATTTACGGCGGCACCCGTTCCGCTTGGGATTACGGCCCTCTCGGCGTCGCTCTCAAGGACAATATCAAGCGTGAATGGTGGCGCTCCATGGTCGTCACCCGTCCTGATGTCGTCGGTGTCGACACTTCCATCATTCTGCCGCCCGAAGTGTGGGTGGCGTCCGGCCACGTGAGCGTGTTCAACGATCCGCTCGTCGAGTGTCTCAACTGCCACAAGCGCAACCGCGCCGACAAGCTCGAGGAATCCTACGCCGAGAAGCACGGCGACAAGATGCCGGAAAACGGCATGAAGGACATCGTCTGCCCGAACTGCGGCACCCGTGGCCAGTGGACCGAACCGCGCGACTTCAACATGATGCTGCGCACCCACCTCGGCCCGGTCGAGGACGAGAACAGCCTGCACTACCTGCGTCCGGAGACTGCACAGGGCATCTTCGTGGACTTCAAGAACGTGATGACCTCTTCCCGTTCCAGGCCGCCGTTCGGCATCGCCAACATGGGTAAGTCCTTCCGTAACGAGATCACCCCGGGTAACTTCATCTTCCGCACCCGTGAGTTCGAGCAGATGGAGATGGAGTTCTTCGTCACGCCCGGCACCGATGAGGAATGGCACCAGTACTGGATCGACGCCCGCACCCGCTGGTACATCGACCTCGGCGTCAAGCCGGAGAACCTGCGCCACTACGAGCATCCGAAGGAGAAGCTCTCCCACTACTCCAAGCGCACCGTGGACATCGAATACAAGTTCGGCTTCCAGGGTTCCGACTGGGGCGAGCTCGAAGGCATCGCCAACCGTACCGATTACGATTTGAGCGCGCACTCCAAGCACTCCGGCGAAGACCTGAGCTACTTCAACCAGGCCACCGGCGAGAAGTACGTGCCGTACGTCATCGAACCGGCCGCCGGCCTGACCCGCTCCCTGATGTGCTTCCTCGTGGACGCCTACGATGTGGACGAGGCCCCGAACACCAAGGGCGGCGTTGACAAGCGCACCGTGCTGCGTCTCGACCCGCGTCTGGCCCCGGTCAAGGCCGCCGTGCTGCCGCTGAGCAAGAAGCCTGAACTGCAGACCGTGGCCCAGAACCTGGCCGACGACCTGCGCTTCAACGAGTGGATGATCGACTACGACGAGTCCGGTGCCATCGGTCGTCGTTACCGTCGTCAGGACGAGATCGGCACCCCGCTGTGCATCACCGTGGACTTCGACACCCTCGAGGACCACGCTGTGACCATCCGTGAGCGTGACACCATGGCCCAGGAGCGCGTCGCTCTTGACAAGGTGGCCGATTACGTGGCCGCCCGCATCGGCGAGAAGCGCACCCGCGTGCCCCTGAAGCCTGTGGAAATGGGCGGTGAGCCTTGGCCTGAGTCCGGCGTTCAGGAAGCCGGCGGCCTGTACTAAGCCGGAGTCGCACAACTTGGGCTCCCCTCTGTGGGCTGAGCCGTAAGGAAGACATCCCAGTGGGCTGTTTGTAGGCGAAGTGGCGGCGATAGACGCCGGGGCTCCTCTCTCAGGGGAGCCCCTACTTATTTTCTTAGGAATCACATGGCACAATCCGAATCCGAAACAGTGCTCACCGAGCATCACGAGACCGACAACCTCGACCCACGTACGGACGCGCCGGCGCGCCCCCGGGACCCCGGTGCATATCGCCCCGGTCCAACTCGGCAACATCACCGTGCCGACCCCGGTGGTGCTCTCGCCGATGGCGGGAGTGACCAACTGGCCCTTCCGCGTGATTTGCGAGGAATATGGTCCCGATGGACTCTACGTGGCCGAGATGATCACCGCTCGAGCCCTCGTGGCGCATAACCCGAAAGCACTGCGCCTCTGTCATTTCGCCAAAAGCGAAAAAAACCGTTCACTGCAGTTGTACGGCGTGAACCCCTCCATCACCGAACAGGCGGCGAAAATCGTGGTCGACGGCAACATGGCCGACCATGTGGACCTGAACTTCGGCTGCCCGGTGCCCAAGGTCACTCGTCGAGGCGGTGGTTCGGCCTTGCCTTGGAAAACCGACATTTTCACCGAGCTCATCCAGCGCGTGGTCGCCGTATGCGAGCCGGCGGGCATCCCCGTCACCGCGAAGATCCGCGTCGGCATCGACCATAACCATGAGACCTTCCTCGAAGCCGGGCACATCGCGCAGGAGGAGGGCTGTAAGGCCGTAACCCTGCATGCCCGCACCACCGCCGAATACTATGGCGGTCATTCCGACTGGTCCCGCATCGGCGAGCTCAAGGAACACCTCACGTTCCGGTATTCGGCAATGGCGATATCTGGGGTGCCGAGGATGCGCTCGAAATGGTGCGCGAGACCGGCTGCGACGGTGTGGCCATCGGCCGCGGATGCCAGGGCCGGCCGTGGCTGTTCGCCAACATCAAAAACGCCTTCGAGGGCAATCCCGAACGGCTCAACCCGAATCTGGGCGAGGTCTGCCGGGTGATTCACCGTCATGCCGAGCTGCTTACCGAGTTTTATGAGGGCGATGAGATGATGGCCGTCCACGATCTGCGCAAGCACATCGCCTGGTATCTGAAAGGATTCCCGGTGGGCGGGTCCACCCGCAAGGCCTTTATGGAATGTGAGAGCCTGTCCGATGTGGACCGCGAGATCGGCAAGCTCGACCCGACTATCGAATACCCGCCACGCGTGGTCGACAAACCGCGCGGCCGCGTGCGTTTCGCCAAGAAGGTGCACTTGCCGTATGGCTGGTTGGAATCGCGTACCACCACCCACGAAGAGCGTGAGGCGCTCTTCGGTGACGACCCAATGGACGCCAGTTACTGAGAAAATACTGAAAATACACGCAACACGCGCCATTCTGCGCGTGAATTTCCCTCCAAGAGTAGCCTGTTTGCGCTACTCTTGGGTGTAACCGTGAAGTGACAGGAGCCAAACGTGAGCGAGATCGCGCAGAATGAGTTCAACGACAAGACCAACATCAAGGTTGTTGGCGTCGGCGGTGCCGGCGGTAATGCCGTCAATCGCATGATTGCCGAGGGATTACAGAATGTTGAATTTGTGGCGGTAAATACCGATGCGAAGGATCTTCTGCGCTCAGATGCGGATGTCAAGATTTCCCTTTCCGATAAGTCCAGTCGTGGTCTCGGTGCTGGTGCCGACCCGGAGCGTGGAGCCAAGGCGGCCCAGGACCACCAGTCGGATATCGAAGAGGCGCTTAGGGGTGCCGACATGGTGTTCGTCACCTGCGGCGAGGGCGGTGGCACCGGTACTGGCGCCAGCCCGATCGTCGCTCGTGCGGCTCATCAACAGGGTGCTCTCACCATCGCGGTTGTTACTCGTCCGTTCAGCTTCGAAGGCCCTCAGCGTTCCGCTTCCGCCGAATACGGCATCGACAACCTGCGCAAGGAAGTCGACGCGCTGATCGTCATTCCGAACGATCGCCTGCTCGAACTTTCCGACCGTTCCATCGGCATCATTGAGGCCTTCAAGACCGCTGATACCGCACTGCTTGCCGGTGTTCAGGGCATCACTGACCTGATTTCGATGAACTCCTATATTCACGTCGACTTCAACGATGTGAACTCCATTCTTCGTGGTGCTGGTACCGCGCTGTTTGGTATCGGTTCCGCACGGGGAGAGGATCGTGCCACGCAGGCCGCCGAAATCGCCATCAGCTCTCCGCTGCTTGAGGAAAGCATCGAAGGCGCACACGGTGCGCTGATCAACATCGCCGGTCCGACCGACCTGAAGTTGCAGGAGGCCTCTGCTGCCACCGAACTGGTGCGCAAGGCCATTCACCCTGAAGCCCAGATTATTTGGGGTCTTGCTCTGGACGATGCTTATGGCGATGAAGTGCGTGTCACTGTTATTGCTGCTGGTTTTGACCCCGTCGCCGCTCAAGATGACGACACTCAGAGCACGGTGACGCCGGTTATGCCAACCGCCGCCGATCCTGCGACTCCCGTGGCACAGCCGGCACCGGCACCGGCTGCACAGCCCGCTGCCACTGCCCAACCGGCATTCACACCGGCTATCGGTGACTCCGCATCGTTGCCTTTTGATGATCCGACTTCCGCTCATCCGAATATCGCCGTGAACGATCCGGCCGGCGATCTCGACATCCCTGACTTCCTGCGCTGAAAGGATTGATCCATGGCTGGGTTCATGAAAAACGCGATGTCCTATCTGGGCATGAGTGACGTTGTGGACGATGAGGACGACTACATCGAGGAGGACGAGGAGCAGAAGCCGGCTTCGAAGTCCGCATTTGATTCCGACCATACGGTCACGCCGTTGGCGTCAACCACCGCGCCTGCCGCATCGTCGACTACCAAGCCGTTCCCCGGTGGCCGTGTGAACAGAATCACCACCATCCATCCGAAGTCATATGAGGATGCTCAACTGGTCGGCCGCGCATTGCGTGACGGTGTTCCGGTCGTACTGAATCTCACCGGTGTGGCCGAAGCCGTGGCATATCGCATCGTGGACTTCTCCGCCGGCGTGGTGTTCGGCGTGCGTGGTTCCCTCGAGCGTGTCACTCCGCGCGTGTTCCTGTTGAGCCCGGCGCAGGTGAACATCAAGGTCGAAGAGCCGACAAAACCAGCCTCGGCACACGATTTGTTCGCTGACTGACCGGTTCAGTAGTTTTCGCATTCGACGTTATATCGGTATTCGGCCGACTCCCAGCAAGGAGTCGGCCGATTCTTATTGTGCTCCGAGCAAACTTTTCATGCGCGGTTGTTAGTCTGTCAGCATGCTTTCCTTAGTGTTCTCTCTGATCGGCCGCATTCTTGCATGGCTCATCAACGCGTATATCACGGTTCTGTTCGTGCGCATGATTCTGGACTGGGTCTCCGTTCTCGCACGAAACTGGTATCCACGTGGTGTGGTGGCCCAGCTGATCAATATTGTGTATTCCATCACCGAACCCCCTCTGCGCTGGCTACGTCGCTATATTCGCCCATTGCCGCTCGGTTCGATTTATCTTGATGTCAGCTTCATTGTGCTGTATTTTGCGCTGGTGGTACTGGAAAGTGTTGTTCTGATAGTGTTCTGAGGCCGTTTTTGACCCGCCGGAGGCATATATCTGGCATAAAAACCCACGTCGAATGTTCTGAAACGATGGGGTCGTGATAGCATTCTGACTTGAGACCAACGTAAGTGCGGGCGATGCCCCAAAGCGAGGTGCAAGATTTATGGCTCTGTTGACGCCGAAGGATATTAGGGAGCATACCTTCCAGACTGTTCGATTCAAGGAAGGTTATGATGTCGACGAGGTCGATGACTTCCTTGATCAGGTCACGGAAACCGTCGAGGCTCTTGGACGTCAGGCGGTAGCCGGCGGTCAGGCCACCCAGACTCTGGGTCCTGACGTGACCAACCTTAATGCGAAGATCTCCGATCTTACCGGTCAGGTGCAGCAACTCGAGTCGGAGAATGCTGGTTTGAAGAACGCTGTGGCTCAGGCCCAGCAGGCCGCTCAGGCTGGCAATGATCAGGCAGCACAGCTTGTCTCTGCCAAGCTCAGCGAAGCCGAGGAATCCAACCGCGCGCTGTCCTCCCAGAATGAGCAGCTCAAGGGTCAGGTCGATCAGCTGAACGCTCAAATCGATCAGCTCACCGCTCAGGCCGCTCAGGCCTCCGGTAACCAGGAGGCTGTCGGCCAGCAGATCGCCGCCATTCAGCAGGAACGTGATCAGTTCCGCGCGGCCAACGAGGAGCTGTCCCGTCAGCTCGCCGCCGCTCAGCAGCAGGGTTCCGCCGCTCAGCAGCAGTCCGCTCAGATCGCTGAGCTGTCCCGTCAGCTCGAAGAAGCCAAGCAGCGTGAAAACCAGCTTCGTGCTCAGGTTTCCAAGGTCGAGCCGAGCACCGAGACCGGTTCTCTGCAGAAGATCGCTGGCGCCGCTTCCATGCCGGGCACCGAGCCCGAGCGCGCCACCGCCATGCTGACCCTGGCTATGCAGCTGCACGATCAGTACGTGGAGAAGGGCAAGAACAAGGCCAAGGAAATCACCGAGGCCAGCCAGAACAAGTACAACGATCTGGTCACCAAGGCCAACAACTACTCCGAGCGTACCCGTTCCGAGGCCGACGACTACTCCACTCGTACTCGTTCCGACGCCGACACCTATTCGGATCGTACCCGCTCCGAGGCCGACGCTTACCGTGACCAGACTCACGCGGATGCCGAGACCTACTCCCAGAACACCCGTTCTGAGGCCGACGCATACTCCGTCAAGACTCGTCAGGATGCGGACAACTACTCCAAGTCTCAGCACGATGACGCTGACAACTACGAGAAGGAAGTGCAGCAGCGTGCCGCCGAGTATGACAAGAACACTCGTTCCGCGGCTGATGCGTACGACAAGAACACCCGCTCTGCAGCCGATACGTATGCCGAGCAGGTGCGCGACAACCTTCAGGCTCAGTCCAAGGTCGTCGAGGGCAACATCCAGAGCCTCAAGCAGTTCGAGACTGAATACCGCGCCCGCCTCACCGAGTACCTCGGCCAGCTGGCATCGCAGGTTTCCGAGTCGAACAACTACGTCGACCAGACCTCGTCCAAGACCAACTGAGCGTAGGCAGGTACAGGTCGTATGACGAACCAACAGGGACGGCTGCGCACCCGCGTGGCCGTCTTTGCATGTGTGGCCGCGGCTGCGCTGATTGTCGATCAGCTCACCAAGCTTGGGCGATGGCCGCGTTATCCAACGGTCAGACCATTCGCGTGATTCCCGGACTGCTGTCCTTCACCTTGGTGCGTAATCCGGGCGCGTCCTTGGGCATGGGATCAGGCGCTACTTGGGTAATCAGTCTGTTGGCCGTTGTGGCTTGCGTGGCCCTTGCTGTGGCTGGGGTGCGCACTGTCTCCATGAAATGGTCGGTGGCGATTTCTTTCGCGTTTGCAGGCGCTCTGGGCAACCTGATTGACCGTGTTATGTACGCTGACGGCTTCCTCAACGGCAAAGTGGTGGATTTCCTTAACTATGGCTGGTCCGTTGGCAATGTGGCGGATATCTATCTGGTAGTCGCCGGTGTGGTCCTGGTGATTCTGATTCTTATGGGGGAGCCGTTCTCACACAAGGATCTCATCGAGCAATCCGACGAATCCCTACAGTCTGAGCCGGAGGCGGACGCCAAGTAATGAGTCGAATAGTCCCTGCTCCCGATGCATTGGTGGGTAAGCGTTTCGACGTAGCCGTGGCCAAAATGCTGGGTATTTCACGATCTAAAGCCGCCGATCTGGTTGACTCCGGGCAGGCGCGCGTTTTAGGGCGTGAAGTTGCACGGTCCAGCACATTGCAGGCGGGGGAGACCGTCGAATTTGATTTGGCGGAGGAACAGGCCGAGCCTGAGCCTATCGCAACTGATATGGCCGTTGTCTACGAAGACGATGATGTCGTTGTAGTCGATAAGCCTGTAGGCGTGGCGGCGCATGCCTCGGTTGGCTGGACCGGTCCAACCGTGCTCGGATCACTGCGTGACCGCGGCGTGCATATCACTTCCTATGGTGCGGCCGGGCGTGAGGGCATTGTTTCTCGCCTTGATGTAGGCACTTCCGGCTTGATGTTGGTGTGCAAGTCCGACCTTGCGTACACCGAGATGCGTCGGCAGTTCGCCGAGCATGAGGTAAAGAAAACCTATCATGCGCTCGTGCAGGGTGGTCTTAAAGAGAACAAAGCAACCATTGAGGCACCGATCGGGCGCGCCAAAGTGTCCGATTTCCGCTTCTGCGTGACTCCGGCCGGCAAACCGGCCGTTACGCACTGGGATGTGCTGGAGCGTTTCGGCCATGAGGCCACTCTGGTATCCCGTGAATCTGGAGACCGGACGTACTCATCAGATTCGCGTGCATTTCTCCTCGATTGGGCATCCCCTGTGCGGCGACCCCATGTATGGTGCCAATCCGGTGCTGTCTGAGGCCTTGGGACTTGACCGGCAGTGGCTGCACGCCATGAAGCTCGAATTCCGTCATCCCCGCACCCGCGTCTGGACCACGGTCCGGTCCCAGTACCCGGCCGACTTGGCTGCCGCACTCGATGCCATGCGTGCCCGACACATCGAACCCGCTGAACCTGCCGAATATGCCGAAGTTCTGGTGGACTAATTCCGCGACGTGTGCATCATGCGTTTTAATATTTAGATTCAGTTCCGGCTTCGCCGGATTCATCCCAGAATAACGAGAGATCGGTCATGATGGCTCTCCGTCATGACCATACCCCAAGTGACTGCGGATGCTGAGTACCATTCAGGCCAATGGTCGGTAACCGTACGTGAATTACCGGTATTTCCGCTCAACGTGTCTCGGTACTCCAGCGTGAAGTGAACAGAAATGAGCCAAAGCAGTAATGAAGCCGGGCGGTATATGCCATCCGGATTGCAGAATCTCCTGCTGATAAAAACCGTTTCCTAGTCGTTGACCGTGCCCGTTCCGACGACGATCGCGGCCTACGACGCGTTCATCCTCTACCCGGCCCACCGATACGACATCAAGGGCAAGAGGATTCTCAAGCAGGAAAAGAAGTACTATGCCGTGGACTTGGGGATGCGACGTATCCTGTGCTCCAACAACGTGCGGGACATCGGACGCCTCCTCGAGAACGTGGTGTTCCTCGAACTGATGCGCCGCGAGGGCGACGTGTATGTCGGACAGAGCTCCGGCAGCGAGATCGACTTCGTCACGAACGGGCCAGGCGGACGTCGGTACTACCAGGTCAGCGAATCGGTGCACGATTCGGCGACGCTGGATCGGGAGCCGTCCTCGCTGCGCGCCGTGCGTGACAACTATCCCAAGACGCTGATTACGCTGGATGACGAACGGCCCTACTCCCACGAAGGCATCCGACAGATATACGCGCTTGACTGGCTGTTGAACGAAGACCACAAGAAACAGTAGATACTAGGGCGGCCAGCGGGTTAGCAAGACATCAGTTGGTGAGGACTGCTGACATTGCACTCCGACGGATGAATTGAATACTCATATGGTATCCGATTCTGAACAATTGAGTGGGGGCGTTGATGGTTGCCATCGTTTGAGCTGGCTAAATGCGATTTCGCGCCATGCTGTTTCAACAACGGTGACAACGGCTACAGTTGAACTATGCATGGGTTGAAGAGTGCGATTGACAGGGGAGCGGACGCGTGGGCACGTTCGCTGCCTGGGCGCGTGCTCGACCGGTATGTGTCGCGGAGCGGCCCCCTGCTGGCGAATGGTCTGGCATATGGTCTGCTATTCGCCTTTTTTGCCGGCGTCTGGATTGCGGTGAGCGTGTTCGGCCTTATCATGGTCGGCAACATTGATTGGCAGCAGATGCTGATCGACGCGGTGCGTGAAGTCATTCCCGGTGTGGCCGACTCGTTTCTGACGTCTTCCGCGCTAGGCACCATGTCAAGCGCATTGACGTGGACCGGTCTGGCCACGTTGGCCATATTCTGGTGGACGGTGACCGGCTGGATGAACTCGCTGCGCCACGCCGTACGGGCCATGTTCGACGACTGCGGCGACGAGCTCAATATCGTCATCGCAAGGTTACGCGATACGCTTGCCGCCATCGCCATCGCAATACTGTTCATTCTTTCGACCGCGGCCGGTACGGTGTCCGGCGGCATCGTACGCCGACTGCTGCAATGGGGCGGCATCCCCAGCAGTTCGTTGCCCGGCACCGTGCTTTTGGAGATGACCGGTTTCGGTACCGGCGTCGCACTGAATTTTGCGTTGTTCATGTTGCTGCTGCGCGTGGTCTCCCACATCAAAGCCGGACGATTCACGATACTCGGCGCGTTACTGGGATCTCTGACGGTTTCCGCAATGCAGCTTCTCGGTGCGCGACTATTAGCCGGAGCCTCCCGGAATCCGATGCTTGCCCCGTTCGCCGCGTTGATCGGTGTGCTCATTTGGTTCAACCTCGTCGCCCAGGTCATTTTGCTCTGTGCCGCCCTCATTGCCGAGTGCCGACAAAAGAGCTGAGCGTCTGAACTGACTAATATGACGATTAGCGATGAAGCCTCTCTCGCCGAGATGATTCGCGAACTCAGCTGGCACTACAGTTATTGCCGTGGTCTCTCCATCTTGGCATATCGCAAACGAGTAGCTTCACCCGTGATACCGAGCTTGCGACCAATTGTTTCCCATGATTGGCCACGTTCATGCATGAGCAGTACCATCTGCGCAATGCGGGCATCAATGTATTCCAGTTCGGCTTTGCGTCGATTGATTAGACGGCTGAGCTCCAGTTCGGGAGAGAAGTTTGGGCTGTCCTCGGGAATGCCTTCTGCTGGTGATTCCTGAGACTCCACGGCATCTGCCGCAGCGTTGCCGATTTCCATGAGTTTGGCCTGTATCTCGGGAGAGTAGTCTTCAAATTTCATCGTTATCACTGCCTTAGTGTCGCTGTTGCTGATACTCCACTTTATAGGCATGTGGCCTCACCGGTAAATATTTACCGCCGCCCAGACCACACGGTATGGTGGAACACATGGCTGATTACGGGAACAACTTTGTGCAACTGCATAACCACACGCACTATTCGCTGCTCGATGGTGCGTCGAAGATTCCTGATTTGGCCAAGCGTGCGGCCGAACTTGGCATGCCTGCGGTCGGCATCACCGACCATGGCAACATGCATGGCGCCTACGAGATGTACACCAACTGCGTGGCCAATGGCGTCAAGCCATCATCGGCATCGAAGCTTATGTGACCCCGGAAACCGCACGTCAAGACAAGTCCCGTGTGCATTGGGGCACCGAAGCCCAGCGCCGCGACGACGTTTCCGGTGGTGGTCTCATCACCCACTTGACCATGTGGCCGAAAACGACGAAGGCCTGGTCAACCTCATCAAAGCCTCGTCCGTGGCCAACCTCGAAGGTCGCGTCATGCGTTATCCGCGTATGGATAAGGAGGTGCTCGCCACCTATTCCAAAGGCGTGATCGCATCCTCCGGCTGCCCCTCGGGCATCATCCAGACCCGTCTGCGCCTCGGTCAATTCGATGAGGCCCTGCGCGCCGCTGGCGAATTCCAGGACATCTTCGGCAAAGACAACTTCTTCATCGAACTCATGGATCACGGTCTGCCCATTGAAACTCAGGTGACCGGTGACCTGCTGACCATCGCCAAGAAACTCAACGCACCACTGCTGGCCACCAACGATTCCCACTACGTACACGCCGAAGATGCCGGCGCACAGGACGCCATGCTCTGCATCAACTCCGGTTCCCGTCTTGACGATCCGGACCGATTCAAGTTCGACGGCACCGGCTACTACATCAAAACCGCCGAAGAGATGCGCGAACTGTTCAAGGACCACCCGGACGCCTGCGACAATACGCTCGTTATCGCCGAACGCTGCAACGTGATGTTCGACGACCACGAAGACGGCGCGTTCATGCCGAAATTCCCTTGCCCCGAAGGCTGGGATGAGACCTCCCTGTTCCTCAAAAAAGTCGAGGAAGGTCTGGAGAAGCGTTACGACGGCAACCCGCCGCTCGACGTATTGAAGCAGGCCGACTACGAATGCGGCGTGATCTGCCAGATGCAGTTCTGCGGATACTTCCTCGTGGTCGCCGACTACATTCAGTGGGCCAAGGACCACGGCATTATGGTGGGTCCGGGCCGTGGTTCGGCCGCGGGCGATGGTCGCCTATTCCATGGGCATTACCGAGCTCGATCCGCTCAAGCATGGCCTGATTTTCGAGAGGTTCCTGAACCCTGAGCGAGTGAGCCTTCCTGATATCGATGTCGACTTCGACCCTGAAGGTCGTGCGCGAGTCATCGAATACTGCGGCGAAAAATACGGCACCGATAAGGTCGCCCAGTGCGTGATCTATGGCACCATCAAAACCAAGCAGGCCCTGAAAGACTCCGCCCGCATCATGGGTTATGAATTCTCAGTCGGTGAAAAAATCACCAAGGCGCTGCCTCCGGCGGCCACCGGCGGCAAAGACATCAGCCTGCATGACATCTTCGACCCGGCCGCCAAACGTTATGCCGAGGCCAGGGAATTCCGAGAACTCTACGATTCCGACCCGGACACCAAGCGCATCACCGAGGAAGCCAAGGGTATCGAAGGCCTGATTC
>ENA-OPZN01000040-OPZN01000040.1-human-gut-metagenome-genome-assembly--contig:-NODE-40-length-55916-cov-3.981340_pt1 | contig 55916 bp, 52 predicted proteins | sample MGYA00242483_ERZ504503 | MGnify/ENA primary metagenome ERZ504503 (study PRJEB26092, sample SAMD00036285) | human gut metagenome | host: Homo sapiens | study: EMG produced TPA metagenomics assembly of... | reverse complement strand
CTCGAAGCCTGCTCGCGCAGCTCGTCGAGGGTCACGTCGCGACCGACCTCGACGCCCAGGCGGATGTCGACGCCCATCTCGCGGATGATCTCGACCTCCGCCTCGATGCGTCCTTCTCCAGCTTGTAGCTCGGGATTCCGTAGGTGAGCATGCCGCCGGGGCGGGCACTCTTCTCGAAGATGACCGGCTTGTAGCCCTTCTCCGCGAGATAGAACGCGCAGGAGAGGCCCGCGGGACCGGCGCCGATCACGGCGATCTTGTCGTCGAAGCCGCCGCGCGCGTGGGCGTCACGACCTCCGGCACGTAGCGGTTCTCGGCCACGAGGTCCTGCTGGGCGATGAACTTCTTCACCTCGTCGATGGCCACGGCGGCGTCGATGCGGCCGCGCGTGCAGGCGTCCTCGCAGCGGCGGTTGCAGATGCGGCCGCAGATCGCCGGAAGCGGGTTCTCGCGCTTGATGAGGGCGAGCGCGTCGCGGTAGCGCCCCTGGGCGGCGAGTTTGAGGTAGCCCTGGACGGCGATGTGCGCGGGGCACGCCGTCTTACAGGGGGAGGTGCCCGTGTCGTACGTCTCGATGCGGTTCTTGTTGCGGTAGTCGGGGCTCCACTTCTCGGGGCCCCACTTCACGGCGTCCGGCAGTTCCTGCTTGGGGCACTCCGGCACCTTGCCCGTGCTCGCGGCGCAGAGCTTCTGGCCGAGCTTGACGGCGCCGCGGGGCACACCTCGACGCAGCGGCCGCACGCGACGCACTTGTCGGCCTCGGTGCGCGCCACGTACGCCGAGCGGGACAGGTTCGGGGTGTTGAACAGCTGCGAGGTGCGCAGCGCGTAGCACACGTTCACGTTGCAGTTGCAGATCGCGAAGATCTTGTCCTCGCCATCGATGTTGGTGATCTGGTGCACGAAACCGTTCGCCTCGGCCTGGCGCAGGGTCTCGTAGACCTCCTCGCGCGTGATGTAGTGGCCGCGATCGGTCTCCACCACGTAATCGGCCATGTCGCCCACGGCGATGCACCAGTCGTTCGGGTCGTCGCCGCAGCCCTCGCCCAGCTTCGCACGGCTCATGCGGCAGCTGCAGGGGCTCGCGGCGTACTTGCCCTCGTACTTGTCGAGCCAGTGCTCGATGTGCTCGATGGAGACGGAGCGATCCTCCATCTGGATGGCCTGCTCCACCGGGATGACGTGCATGCCGATGCCCGCGCCTCCGGGCGGCACCATGGGCGTCGCCTTCGCGAGGGCCCCCTTAGAGGCCTGCTCGAAGAACTTCGCCACCGCCGGGTGCTCGTCGATCTGGGACTGGCGCATGTTGAGGAACTCCGCCGAGCCGGGCACGAGCATGGGCAGGACCCACTGCTTGGTGCGCGTGGGGTTCTCCCAGTTGTACTCGAGCAGGCCGATGTAGCTCATCTCGTCGAGGAGCTTCTCGAGCGGCTCGGAATCCATGCCGGTGGCCTTCGCCGCGTCGGTAAGGGTGTAGGGGCGGCGCATCTTCATCTTAAGGAGCACGTCGGCCATCTCGTCGGTCGTCACCTCGGCGAACGCCCAATACTCGAAGGGCTTGAGCTCCTTGCGGCCCAACAGGCGGTTGGTGCAGTGCTCGCACAGCGCCACGATCTTCTCGCGCGGGTGCTCGGGGATGGGTGGGACGAACTCGGATCCGATATCGGGCTCGGTGAACGAGATTCCGGGACCGTTTACGATCATGTTGATTCCTTTCGTGCTGTGTGAAGGTGCCTCAATGTAGAGACGGCTTTTTTGGGAGGTACCCTGTTTGGGAGGACTTTTCCACATCGAGGTCATCCCTATATCGAGGCCCGGCGCCCCTCATCCGCGGTCTTCCACTCCGCCACGCGCGTGCGCAGCCAGTCGGCCCAGACGTCGATGCCCTCGCCCGTCTTGGCGCTGATGGGGATGATGGTCGCGTTCGGGTTGCGCATGAGGATGTTCTCGCGCACGCGCTCCATGCTGAACGTGTCGAACACGGGCAGTGCATCGATCTTGTTGATGAGTACCACGTCGCAGATGCTGAACATGAGCGGGTACTTAAGTGGCTTGTCGTCGCCCTCCGGCACCGACAGGATCATCGCGTTGGCCGATGCGCCCGTGTCGAACTCGGCGGGGCACACCAGGTTGCCCACGTTCTCCAAAATCGCTAGGTCGACTGGCGCCCCGGTGGCCTCTTCGCCGTCGGAGCCCTCACTCGTCACAAGCTCGTCCAGGCCTTGCTCGGTCATGTACGCGTCGAGGTGGCACATGCCTCCCGTGTGCAGCTGGATGGCGCGGGCCCCGGTGCCGAGGATGGTGCGCGTGTCGACATCGGAGTCGATATCGGCCTCCATCACCGCGATGGACATCTCGTCGCGCAGCGCCTCGATCGTGCGCGTGAGCGTGGTGGTCTTGCCCGAGCCCGGGCTGGACATCAGATTGAGCAGAAATGTCCCGCGCTCGCGCAGCGTCCCGCGCAGCTCCTCCGCCTTGCGATCGTTATCGGCGAATACGCTCTGTTTGACCTCAATAACGCGAACATCTCCCATGAGCCCTCCCAACTGGCATTTCCCTGTCATATGCCGTTCAGCGAATTCGTTGACACTTTGTCAAATTACATATTGACGTTTTGTCAACAAAGGTCAAGACTGGAATCGGTAAAGGCAGGGACAACAAGGAGGAACGGTCATGGCCAGCGAAGCACCCGGTCACCACGAGCGACTCGCACACGACGATCGGCGCGGCGACATCCTCGCTGCCGTGCGGTCCGCCATCGAGGAAGACGGGATCAGCCGCCTGTCCATCTCTTCCATAACCAAGCGCGTGGCTGCACGCGCTCGCTGTTCTATCACTACTTCCCCACTAAGGAAGACGCGCTGCAGGCCGTCCTCGACCAGAGCATCGACGCCTTTGTCGAGCGGCTCATCGATTGGAACGCCAGCCGTGTGCCCGGAGACATCGAGGGCGCCCTTGACCAGGCGGCCCATTTGCTCAAATCCATGGTGCGCGGCGATTCTGACCACACGGCGCGCTCCGTGGCGCACGGGGGAGATGCCTCGCTTTATGCGTCGTTCGTACATCGCGTTGCCGACCGCACCGCCCGCTACGTGTGCTCGTCGACCGTCGTTGACTTCGCCGCTCGCCACGAGGTGCGCATCGACCACCTGTACGAAACGTTCTACGTGCTCATCACCGGTCTCATCATGTATGTGCGCACGCACCCCGATGCACCTGAGGAAACCATCAAGGACATCATCGCGAGCACACTGCACATCGAGGGCTACACGGCGAAGTACCCCGAACGCCGCCCCGTCCGCTAGGGGCTTCCTCCTCGAATGTCGATCAAGGCCGTTACGGCCCGAGATAGAAAGGGGAACAGATGTTGTTCCAGGTTTATGGCGAAAACGCCATGTTCCAGTGGCTGGGATGGATTATGGTCTTTGCGGGCCTCATCGCCGCCAACGAGATCGCCCGCCGCTCCAAGATCGGCGGCATCGTGTGCTTCCTCGGCATCCCCGCCGTGCTCACGGTGTACTTCATCTCCATCTACGTATGCGCCGGGATGGGAATGGAGTGGGCGCTCAACAACCCCACGTACCTGCACATGGGCAGCTGGTTCCACTACGCCAAGCTCTACGCCGCCACCGCCGGCTGCATCGGCTTCATGATGCTCAAGTACGGCTGGGGCAAGCTCGGGCGTAGCGAGGCCTTCAAGGTCTTCCCCTTCGCCATCGTGGCCATCAACATCCTCATCGCCGTGGTGAGCGACTTCGAGAGTGCCGTGCGTGCCTTTGGCACCACCTGGGTCTCCTCCGAGGGCGTTACCCTCATGGGCGGCTGGCACAACGTGTTCAACGGCATCGCCGGCCTCATCAACATCTTCTGCATGACCGGTTGGTGGGGCATCTACCGTTCCAAGAAGGGCGACGACATGCTGTGGCCCGACATGACCTGGGTTTACATCGTTGCTTACGACCTGTGGAACTTCTGCTACACCTACAACTGCCTGCCCACGCACGCCTGGTACTGCGGCCTGGCGCTGCTGCTCGCGCCTACCGTGGCGAACTTCTTCTGGAACAAGGGCGGCTGGATCCAGAACCGCGCAAACACCCTCGCCATCTGGTGCATGTTCGCCCAAGTGTTCCCGATGTTCCAGGATTACTCCGTGTTCTCCACGAACTCCGTGAACAACCCGCAGGTCAACCTGGCGGTCTCCGCGATCGCACTCACGGTGAACATCGCAGCCTTTGGCTACATCATGTACCGCGCCAAGAAGCTCGGCGTGAACCCCTACAAGCACGAGGTCTTCAAGGGCACCCGCGACTTCGAGCAGGCCATGTCCCGCGCCGCGTAGGACTTGCGCCTAAGCCACGTGCGTTGCCTCGGGATTCGGGACGCGTCTTGGCGGCGGTCGAATGGTGCCGCGCTGCGCCGATCCGCACGCCGCAGCCCATATCGATTCGCATGCCAGCATTTGGCACATCAATACGTCGTTCTGAACAGGTGGAGCCGCCCGTCAAGGGCGGCTCCACCTGCATGACGGGCTTTAAACCGACCTCCGAATCCACCAAGTCGAGCTTTTTCGTATTCAAATCAAATAATGGCGAGTAGCCCCGACAGACGACCCACCGTCACCTGCGGTTTTCCTAACTTGAAACCCGGTGTACTCGGCTTTTCCGAAAACGAATACGAAAAAGCTCAAGATGCCACTTGCAGCCAAGCCCCGACACGCATCATGGGAAGCAGTTCACTTGGTTAGAAGGCTGGAGGTGCGGGGCATTGGCCTATTTTCAAGTCAGATTGGATGAAATACATCGCACTTTTTCGTGGCTTCGCAAGTTCGTGTGGGTACGGGCCACGCCGACCCGCGGCCCGGCAGCAACGGCTCCCATTCGGCGTCCACGCCGTTCGCGCACCGGGGAGCAAGAAGGCCCGGCGTCACCTCAGATGAGATCGCCGCCATCTTGCATAAACGACGCCATGTTAAGGCACCCGACGCCGTCCCTCTCCTGCAGCAGGGGGTCAAGCACGAAAAGGTAGCGCGAGCATCCGTCCCTGATGTAGCCGAACGGCCTGTACCCCCGCTCTTCCACGCCCCTATCGGCGATCGTTATCGAGACCTGGATGTAGGCGGCGATCGTCCGCCGCTCAACGGCGATGCGCTCCGTCTTGGTGAAGTGGTCGCGGAGGTTAGTGAGACTTGTCGGGGCTCCGTAGTTGTTGATGGCGTAGGCCATGACGCGGTTGAACGTGTCGATGTTCCGGATCTTGATGCGAGATCTAATGTCCTTGCCGACGATCCGCCCGACGACCTCCTCGTAGTCTCGGACGTTCTGCACCTCGTCGATGGAGAGGTATTTGGAGTCGTCATCGACAAGAAGCGACTCAATCTTTTCCTCCACCTGCTCGACCGTCCTTATCGAGTGGTTACCGCACTTGTCGAGGTCATGCAAATAGCATACAGACAACAAAAAGCTCGTCGGCATAGCCGACGAGCTGCAAATTCTTGGTCGCGGGGGCAGGATTTGAACCTACGACCTCCGGCTTGTGAGCCCGGCGAGCTTCCAAACTGTTTCTATCGACGCAGGCGATAGCGTCGCTTGGGGCTATTGGCCGTCCCGATTCCCTCGACAATTCCTTCCTCCATAAGCGCAGACAGATATCGGCGCACCGTTTTCACTGACATACCCGACGCTTTCGCAAGTTCCGACGTGCTTACGCTCTCGCGATCGGCAATGTAACCAAGGATGGCAGTCTTAACGTTTTCCTTTGTGTATGAGCGGTCTTCCTGGTCCGCCATGCGTCGATGCCTCATGATCAAAACAAACTCATCGAGGGTGCTCTTCGCAATCGGCGCGGGCATCAAGGCCTGTTCGAGCTCCCTATTAATTGTTGGATAGCCTGAGCCTCGATTCTCGACGACGCGACCAACCCTGCCATCAACATCAGAGTAGGGCACATCCTCGAGAATTCGAGCTAGAAACTGGTTCCTCGAAGCCGTTGCGCCTCGTTGTCCCAAACGTTCAACCGTCAACGAGCCGAACAAGCCGCCGGGGTTGGACAACTCCATACGATCGGGGTAAAGGTCAATCATTACCGGGGTGCCTAACGCATCGCGAGAATAATCCCTATGCATCAACGCGTTGGCAACAGCCTCACGGACTGCAGCCAACGGGTAGTCCGGCACGTTTTCTCTCAACGCACCTTTTACGATTGCGCCATGCTTCATGTTTCGCGATGCAGCCCGCACCGCATCAACTACCATGATGGGTATTGGCCCATCGATATCAACCGAATCAGAAAAAACGTTCCCCAGCTCTCCCCACTTCGCCCTTTTTCGGTGTCGGATAGGCCGTGAACACAATGTTGGCACGAGGAAAAAACTGTTGCGGAGAAAACCCCAATGCCATAATGCCGGCAACGGTCGGCCTCAAAACCCCTTCAGCATCGAGAGAAACTACACGCCGATTCGCCATGAGCTCCTCATCGCTTAAAGCCGCGGACCTGCCCAGTGTCGTCGACCTCACGCGCGAGAGCCATCCTGCGAGCAATTCTTGATCAAAGTCATCCATCGTTGCGCCCTCAACAACAACAGCATCGTTGCGCGCGCTTCGATATTGATTTTCGATATATCGATCGATTTCGTAAGATGACATCTTGTGGTCGCCATCGCCCGTTCTTATGTATGAGCCAAGGCGTTGACCGAGCTTTTTGACATAACATGGCCTCTCCCGTGGCGGAGCCTCGGGAACATTAACCACAACGACGGGCTTCGACTCAAACTCCAAAACCATGATGTCGACCATCTGGGGAGGCTCAACGAGTTCCCTCGCCGCTTGGGCGCTATGCGCCTGGATCATCTTCACATCGATGCCCACCGAATGGAAGCCGTCTTTTTCGCTGATGCCGAAAACGATCGTTCCGCCAGCTCCATTAGCAAAAGCGGAAATCGAATCCGGCATCGTCTTGGGAAAACCGCCTGCCGCAGTTTTGAGTTCGTATTCGGCAAGGTCCGTCCCTGCGGCCCTCATGTGCTCAACCGCAGCGGCCAACTCGATATCATTCGTTATGAACATAGCTGTCCTTCGATTGAATCATTAGTCAGCCCTACTATACCCCAGCCATTCCCCAGTTCCGCAGTAAAGTTCCCCAGTTCCGCAGTAAAGTTCCCTAGTTCCCTAGTTAAGTTCCTCAGTTTGCACCTTGCTGGCTTGTGTCAGATTGGGCATGCAGGGCCCGCTCTGTCCAAATGTCTCGATCTGTAATACCTAGCCGGCCAAATCGGGTCTACCTGTTACAGATTGAGATTTTCGACCGAAAAGTTGAGAATCGGGCCGACAACACAGCCCCCAGATAAGAAAAAAGCTCGTCGGCTATGCCGACGAGCTGCAAATTCTTGGTCGCGGGGGCAGGATTTGAACCTACGACCTCCGGGTTATGAGCCCGGCGAGCTACCAGACTGCTCCACCCCGCAATGTCTGGACGCACCGTGTGCGCAAGGAGTTATATTACGCGCAGAGCCCCTTCATTGCAAGGGCCTCCTTAAGTGTCTTCACAATTCTGACACCTTTCAACCCCGTTGGAATCGACACGCCGTTCCCAACGGTACCCTCCGGGCACATGCTAAATCAAACCGAAATGCCGCAGCGCGTGGACCACGCCATCGTCCTTCACATGGTCGGTCACGTAGTCCGCGCGCTCCTTGAGCACCGGCATCGCATTACCCATGGCGACCTTCGTCTCCACCGCATCGAACATCGGGAGGTCGTTCTCGGAGTCACCGAACGCGAACGTGCCCGCGACTTCGAGCCCCTCCAGCTCCAGCACCTTGGCAATGCCGCTCGCCTTGGTCACGCCCCTCTGCGAATACTCGCTCGCCAGGCCCATATCGCACACGTCGAAATTGGCCTCGACCAGCTCGCACAGGCGGGCGTCGCCCATGATCGAGGGCGCCTTCAACATCCCGGGCTGCGTGAACTTGCAAAACCGCAATTCGGGAGCGAGCCCCAGCGCCTCCTCGAGGGAATGGGCGACGGGCATGTCGGGAAACGCCGGGACGGCCTCCAGCGTCCGCGACACCACGAGCGGCGTCTCGCGCGATTCGAACATCACCGTCGTGTCCACGGCGAGCACCAGGCGAATGAGCTCAGCCGCCAGCTCGGAATCGATCAGCGTCTCGTGCACGACCTCGCCGCCCAGCGACACGCACGACCCCGCCGCGGAGATCACGCCGTCGAACCCGGCGGCCACGAGCGCGTCGCTCACCATGGAAAGCGGGCGCCCCGTGCAGACGTACGCATGGTGCCCGCGCTCCCGCAACCGCCCGATTGCGTCGAGCACGCCCGACGTCGGCAAGATCTTGGTGAAATCCTCCCCCTCGGGGATGTTCGCAGGGTCCACCCAGACGAGCGTGCCATCTACATCGAAGAACAACGACGCCGAGGAGTCCCCCAATCCGCGCGCCGTCGATGTAGCCAAAGCCGCTCCGGCCTCCATAGAGGCCCCCGCAAGGGGCGTCCAAACCGCACTCGAATCATCGAGCATACATATCCTTCCCCTCTCTTGTGCTCGAACCATGATAGCAAGCTCATCAGCACAGAAGAGGAGCGTACGCGTAAGGAAGCTGCCATAATACAAAGAGATTATGGACAGACGGCCGCGCATCATACACACGATTTGCCGCCACTTATATTAGGAGTACCCATGGCGACCACGACCCCCAACACCGGCCGCGAGGCATCGCACGAGTTTTACGCGAGCTGCCCCGAGGGCTTTGAAGCCGCCCTTGCCGACGAACTGCGCTCTTTCGGCCTGCGTCAGGTTCGTCGCCTCAAGGGCCGCGTCACGTTCGCGGGCGCGCCCCTCGATGCCTACCGCGCCTGCCTGTGGTCGCGCCTGGCGAGCCGCGTCTTTGTTACCCTCGCCCGCTTCGATTGCGTCACCGCGGACGACTTGTACGAGGGCTCACGCGCCATCGCTTGGGGAGAACGTCCTCGCGCCTGGCGCAACCATCGCCATCTCGCGCGCGGCACGAGCGATGAGCTGCGCAACTCCCATTATTCCGCCCTGCGCGTGAGGATGCCCTGTGCGACCGCCTCGTCGAGATCGCCGGCCGTCGCCCCAACGTGGACGTGGATGACCCCGACGCGCGCATCCTGCTCACGCTGCGCGGAGACCGCGCCAGCCTGCACCTCGACCTTTCCGGCGACCCGCTGTTCAAGCGCCTCCCGCGCGAGGCAATCCGCCCCGGCGCCGCCCACGTGCTGCGGCCCGACTACGCCGCGCTGGCCCTGACGCAGCTTGGCTGGCAACAGGCCTGCTCGCACGCCATGGCATGCGCGAGCGACACGGCGGCCTCCACCGCGGACGACGGCACCGCCTCCGTCTTCCCCATCCTGGTCGATGCCTGCTGCGCTGGCGGCGGCATCGTGCTGGAGGCAGCCCAGATCCTCGCCGACCGCGCGCCCGGCCTCGAGCGCGACAACTGGGGGTTCAAAGCATGGGCGGAGTACGACGAATCCGCGTGGCTCTCCCTGCGCAAAGAGGCGCTCGGGCGCATCGACGCGGCGCGCGACCGCACGGCGCGCATTCTTGCCACCGACATTTCCGGTGACGCCGTCTCGTGCGCGCGCCGCGTCCTCAAGGCATCCGGCCTCTCGGACCGCGTGATCTTCGCCCAGCCCGACGCGCAGAAAATCGTCCGCAAACTCGCCATTCCCGCTATCGGCGACACCCAGATCGTCGGCGGCATCGTCATCGACACGACCGAGGTCCCCCTCACCAAGCTGCCGCGCCTTCTCTCCCTCGTTACCGACCTGCGCACCGGCGCGGGCGCACCCTTTGGGGAAGCCCTCGTCGGCAAGCCCGTCACCGTCCTCACGCGCGACAACGTCCTCGAGCAAGCCCTCGGCACCCCCCGCGGTCGCTGTCCATCATGCCGAACAACGAGGGGGCCCAGCTCCTCACGTTCGTCGAACTCTCTGAGGGTGACCTCGAGGACACCGAGGCCGCAGACGACGAGCGAGTCGCACCCGCGGGCACCACCGCCATCGACCTGGGCGATGGTAAGCCCTGCCCCGTCATGCTGCCCGAGTCCGAGCAGTTCGCGCGCCGTCTGCGCAAAGTCGCTAAGCAGCGCCGCAAGTGGGCGCAGCGCGAGGGCATCACCTGCTACCGCGTCTACGATGCCGACCTGCCCGATTACTCCGCCGCCATCGACCTGTACGAAGGCAGTGCCACGACCCCGGGCTGCTGGCTCGTGGTTGCCGAGTATGCCGCCCCGCGCCACATCGACCCGGCACTCGCCGAGGCGCGTCTGCTCGACATGCTCGCCATCGCGCCGCGCATCCTCGACGTGAACCCCGAAAACGTATTCGCCAAGGCCCGCATCCGCTCGCGCGGCGGGTCGCAATACGGCAAGCAGGCGGGCGGCACGTCCGCGGCGGCAATGGGTGGCAACGGGGGTCGTCGGCGTGCGCAAGGGCGGCGCCGGCCAAGGCCCGAGCCCCAAAGCCGCCGCTCGCGCACCCCAGGGCACCGGCGCGGGGACCCGTCCGACATCCGGACTCGCAGGCTCCCCTCATCGAAGAGGGCGGCCTCACCTTCGCCGTCAACTTCAACGACTACCTCGACACGGGCATCTTCCTCGACCACCGCATCACGCGCAGCCTGGTGCGCGAGCACGCCCGCGGCAAGCGGTTCTTCCTCAACCTGTTCGCCTACACCGGCACGGCCACCTGCTACGCGGCCGACGCCGGCGTGGAGGAGACCGTCACCGTGGACCTCTCCAACACCTACCTGGACTGGGCCGAGCGCAACATGGAGCAAAACGGCTTTGTGGGCCCCGACCACCATTACGTGCGCGCCGACGTCATGAGCTGGATCCGCGACATGCGCGCCACACGCAACCGCTGGGACCTCATCTTTTGCGACCCGCCCACCTTCTCCAACTCGAGCAAAATGGGTCGCCGCACGTGGGATGTCCAGCGCGACCACGTGGAGCTGCTCGTGGGCCTCTCGCGCCTGCTCTCCCGAGAGGGCGAGGCGATCTTCTCCTGCAACCTGCGCACCTTCCGCCCCGATACCGAGGAGCTCGCACGCGCCGGTGTGGTGCTCACCGACATCACCGCGCAGACCATCCCCGAGGACTTCGCCCGCAACCAGCGCATTCACCACTGCTACCTGGTCCGCCGCCACACCTCCGAGGAGGCCATGCGCATGGTGGGCATGGACGAGAGCGCCATTCGCGAGCGCACGCGCGAGCTGCGCGAGAACGCCCCGGCGCCATGACGATGCACGTAGCAGCGAACCGAGCGGCAGCAACACCCGCCGCGAAAAGACGCGCCGCCGCGATGCGCGCGGCGGGCGCTGACCCAACATGAGGGCCTAAGGGGCGTGCACTCTTCGGTATCTGCGTTCCCCGAGAGTTAACTCTCGGGGAACGAATCAGGCGAACCGGGAGAAAAGCTCCCGCGAGAGTTAACTTTCGCGGGAGGAGGGCACGGGACAGGGGAAGGAAACGGAAGCAACCCACCCTTCTATTTGCGTTCCTGCAGCTTGTGACATATAGCGTTTGCCCTGCACAATCCCTATAATGGCTTGAACGTTAGATGGCATGCATATGCCTCTCGGCGCGCTGGGGGAAGGCCGGCGCCGGGTCATCTTCGCCAAGGAGCAATACCGCAATGGCACACTCAACTGAATCATCCGAGCACGGGCACGGTTCTGCCGCGATCCCGGTAAGCATCGGCGCGATGCTCGTCACCCTGGGCGTCGTGTACGGCGACATCGGCACGTCGCCCATGTACGTCACCAAGGCGCTGCTTGCGGGCCAAGGCGGCATCATGACCGTGACCGAGGAGTTCATCCTCGGCGCGCTCTCGCTCGTCATCTGGACGGTCACGCTGCTGACCACCGTCAAGTACGTGCTCGTCTCCCTCAAGGCCGACAACCACGGCGAGGGCGGCATCTTCGCGCTCTACAGCATCGTGCGCAAATACGGCAAATGGCTCATCCTCCCCGCCATGCTCGGAGGTGCCGCCCTGCTCGCCGACGGCATCCTCACCCCCGCGGTGACCATCACCACGGCCATCGAGGGCCTGCGCACCATCCCCGCCGTGCACGACATCATGGGTGACAACCAGATGAACGTCGTGGTCATCACGCTCATCATCGTGTGCCTGCTGTTCGCGGTGCAGCGCGTGGGCACTTCCAAGATCGGCCATGCCTTCGGCCCGGTCATGACGTTTTGGTTCCTGTTCCTCGGCGGCGCGGGTCTCATCTACGTGCTCGGCAACCCTGTTGTCCTGCTCGCGTTCAACCCGCTGCGCGGCATCAGCTTCCTGCTGTCTCCCAACAACCATGCCGGCATCATGATCTTGGGTAGCTGCTTCCTCGCCACCACCGGCGCCGAGGCCCTCTACTCCGACATGGGCCACGTCGGCCGCGGCAACATCTATGCCACCTGGCCCTTCGTCAAGATCTGCCTCATCCTGTCCTACCTTGGCCAGGGCGCTTGGCTGCTCGCCAACGCCGGCAACCCCGAGCTCGCCCTCATCGAGGACCTCAACCCGTTCTTCCAGATGCTGCCCGAGATGGTCCGTCCGTTCGGCGTCATCCTCTCCACCTGCGCCGCGATCATCGCAAGCCAGGCGCTCGTGACCGGCGCGTTCTCGCTCGTGTCCGAGGCCAGCCGCCTCGACCTCATGCCCCACATGCAGATCTTCTACCCCGCCGAGACCAAGGGCCAGCTCTACATCCCCATGGTCAACAACGTCATGTGGGTCGGCTGCGTTATCGTCGTGCTGCTGTTCCAGAGCTCCGCTCACATGGAGGCCGCCTACGGCCTGGCCATCACCATCACGATGATCTGCACCTCCGTGCTGCTCTTCTTCTACCTGCACGGCGTGCGCGAGATGAAGGTCTTCCCCTGGGCCTTCGTCATCTTCTTCGTCGCGCTTGAGGGCTTCTTCTTCGTGTCCTCCCTCACCAAGTTCTTCCATGGCGGCTACTTCACCATCCTGATGGCCGCACTCATCATGGGCGTCATGGTCAGCTGGTACAACGGCAGCCGCGTCGAGCGCCGCCAGTACACGATGCTCCCCGTGCGCAAGTACATCGACCAGCTCGACCGCCTGCGCAACGACTCGCACTACGAGACGCTCTGCGACAACCTGGTCTACCTCACCAACAGCAAGTCGACCGACATGCTCGACCGCGACATCCTGTACTCGATCTTCGATAAGCACCCCAAGCGCGCCCGCGCCTACTGGTTCCTGAACGTCGAGGTCACCGATGAGCCGCACACCTTCGAGTACTCCGTCGAGAACTACGGCACCGATTTTGTGTACCGCGTGCACCTCTACCTGGGCTACAAGGTCAACCAGCGCGTGAACGCCTACCTACGCCAGATCGTTTCCGACCTGTCCGCGTCCGGTGAGCTGCCGCCGCAGGTGCACGATTACTCCGTGTACGACAAGCCCGGCGTGATCGGTTCCTTCCGCTTCTGCCTGATCCGCAAGACGCTTGCGCCCGAGTCCGACGTCGAGCAGCGTGAGCGCCACGCCATCGCGATGAAGTACGCGATCCGCCGCTTCGCCGGTTCTCCGGTGCAGTGGTTCGGCCTGGAGAACTCCAGCGTGTTCTACGAGTACGTGCCGCTGTTCACCAAGTTCAAGCCGGTCGACCGCATCGCGCGCGTGGCCGTGGAGGAGCGCTGCTAACGAGCGCCTCCGCAATCTCGCTGAATGTCAAAAAGACCCATCCGCGCGGATGGGTCTTTTTTGTTTGTGCATGCCAAGACGTTCGCCGTGAAAACCGAGGCCCCAGCAGGGCCCCGAGCATCGCGCTTAAGATGTTTCTACCAGCTCTTTCCAAGCCAATTCCGAAGCCACAAGTCCATCGACCGGCTCATCTCGGCCATGAAGTCGCTCGTGTGCTTGCGCGTGTAGATGTCGCGCACACGCGCCCCGGGCTCCGTCGCGTGAGGGCGGAACATCGCGTCCATCTCGGCGATTTGAGCGTCCATTGTCGGAGCGTCGGCGCGACGATAGCGCTCCTCCATCACAAGGTTGACGGTCGGATGCGGGGTTGCCGGACGCTCCTTCTTAGGAGTCCCAAGGATGAGCATGCTCAAGGGCACGGTGTGCTCGGGCAAATCCAGAAGGTCACGCACCTCCTCGGCGTTCTCGATGATGTCGCCTATGTAGCAGGTGCCCAGCCCCACCGCCTCGGCGGCAATTGCCGCATTCTGTGCCGCGATCACCGCGTCCTGCGCCGCGATTCCAAAATCGCCCAGACCGGGATGCGGGCGGGCAGCGCAGCCAGATTCGGTCGCGAATTCCTCGGTCAAGCACCCCACGTGCTCGAACAGGTCGATCCACTTGCAATAGTCCACCACAAACACCAGCGCCCACGGCGCCTTGGAGATCATCGGCTGATTGTCGCAAAGCACCGCGAGGCGATCTCGCGTCGCCTGCTCGCGGATATCGATAATCGAATACATCATCATCGCCCCGGCGCTTGGGGCCCTACTCGTAGCATGGAGCACGGCCTCCCGCTGTTCGCCCGTGATTTCCACCGTCAAGTCGAACTGCCGCGTCGAGCTCCTGCGCTCGATGCAGTCGAGCACCGCGTTTCCCGTCATTCCCATTTACCGCCGTCCTTAAGCATCGGTTACGCTTCTTGGCCCATTCTATGGAAACAACGGATACCTGCAGCTTATCGACTAAATCTCGACAATCCGTGGGTAGTATGTTCCCTTGTCGCCTTCCGCGCGTAGCACATGTTTATCAAGGCCGGGTAAGCGCTGTCCAGGATTTGGGCACGCCGCCTGCTTCAACATCCGTTGAGCGAAGAAGAGGTTGTCGTATGTTCACTGCCATCGTATCCATCGCGGGGCTTATCGCCTCCGCCTACTTAGGCCGTCGGGAGCTCACCCGTCGCAAGGAATCGGGCGATCGCTCCGGCATGGGCTGGGGCATCACGTTCTGCATCATGCAGGCCATTGCCGTCGCGCTGGGCTTTCTCGGCATGGCGCCCGACGACATCCTCTCCCCCCATTATCCTGAACGCCGTGCTCACCGCCTGCGCTTGGGCCTCTTTCGCGCGTGACATCACCTGGGCGCACATCGAATCCTACATGCGCTTCGGCGACGAACTTGCCGCCCGCACCTTCCGACCCGACTGCGGTGCATGCGACAAGTACGATGCGTGCGCACATCGCATCACCCGCGACGAGGACCTCTCCCGCATCGGTCGCCTGAGTCGCAAGCTGCGCGGCCGCGCCCACGAGCTCCGCATCGCGCTGCACCGCCCCACCGCGATCTGCGTGATGCTGCTCTTGCTCGCCGGCCTGTTCGCCATGCTCGGGCTCGAGACCCCCTCCAACCATGACCTCACCTGGTGCTACCCGCTGTGCATCCTGCTTGAGTGGGCACTCATCACCGCCGTCATGGCCGGCCTGTTCTGCCTATTCCAGCGTCGCGGTGGCGCCCCGGCGTTCGTCGCCTTCCTATGCTGGGGCATCGGCATGGCGCAGTTCTTCGTCATCACGTTCAAGTCCATGCCCATCCAGCCCGCCGACCTTTCCGCCCTGGGCACTGCCGCTGCGGTGAGTGGCGGCTTCACCTACATCTTCAGCGCGTTCGGCCTGTACGGCATGACCTTCCTGGCCATCTCCATGCTGCTGTGCTCGCTCGCCGGCGTCTTCCGCCCCGAGCCCGCCAAGCGCAACCGCCGCCTCTTCCTCACCAACCTGTTGATCGGTGCCCTGTGCCTCGTTGGCGTTGGTGCCCACGTCACGCTCATCGACTACTACAACACCCTCAACATCACCGTGTACACCTGGCGCCCGCTCGAGAGCTACTACCGCCAGGGCTTCATCCCCACGTTCATCTCCTCCGCGCAGACCATCAAGCCGCCCGTGCCTAAAGACTACGATATGGCCAAGGCCGAAAAGCTCGAGAAGAAGCTCGCCGGCGAGTACGACGAGACTGCCGGCAAGACCCAGCAGCGCACCGATGCCGAGGCCCAATTCGCCAAGGAAAAGCCCACGGTTATCGCCATCATGAACGAGACGTTCTCCGACCTCTCCATCTACCAGAACATGCATGCCGGCTACAACGGCCCGCAGTTCTTCAAGAACCTCCCCGACACCCTCTCGCGCGGCACCCTCTACGTGAGCGCGTACGGCGGCGGCACCTGCAACACCGAGTTCGAGTTCCTCACTGGTAACTCCATGTCTTACCTTGGGTCGGGCGTGTACCCCTACACGATCTACGACCTGCTCGACACCAAGAATCTCGCCGAGCAGTTCAAGGATCTGGGCTACACCACCACGGCCATGCACCCCAACCACGGCACCAACTGGAACCGCGAGAACGTCTACTCCGGCTTCGGCTTCGATCGCTTCATGACGATCAACGACTTCCAGGATGCCGAGAAGCTCCGCGGCATGGTGTCCGACGCCGCCACCTACGACAAGATCCTCGAGATGCTCGAGTCCGACTCCGCGCCTCAGTTCATCTTCGACGTGACCATGCAGAACCACTCCGGCTATGACACCGGCCTGCTCCCGCCCGATAAGCTGAACAACTACCTGATCGACGGCGCGGTGAACAACGAGGTCAACGAGTATCTGTCCCTCATTGAGGAATCCGACCGCGCGCTCAAGGACTTCGTTGGCAAGCTGCGCAAGCTCGACCGCCCGTCGTGCTCGTGTTCTTTGGCGACCACCAGCCGTTCTTCCCCGACAAGTACAACAACCGCTGGTTCACCAATGAGGATAAGGCCGAGCACAACATGCGCCTGTGGACCACCGACTACCTCATCTGGGCGAACTACGATGTCGCCGGCAACGACCAGGACAGCCATGTGGACAACCTCTCCACCAACTACCTGGGCACCGAGATGATGAACATCATCGGCGCGCCGCTCAACGACTACCAGAAGGCTCAGCTCACCCTGCGCAACGCGCTGCCCGCCATCAACACCACCGGTTACCTTGACGCCACCGGCACCATCTACCTGTCCAGCGTCAAGGAGGATGAGAACGGCGGAGATGCCCATACTTCGCTGCAAAAGGCAATGCAGGCGCGCTCCGAGTACGCCACGATTCAGTACTACGAGCTCTTTGGCGACGGCAAGGATGTGTACACCAAGCTTCGCCAGAGCGCCGCGAACGAGACCGATCCGAACCTCGCGCCCGGCACGACGCAAATCAAGTAACCCGAGCGAAAGGTCAAGAGGCAAGCGCTCGGCCCGCTTCTGCATATCATGACGTCAAAACCCCTGCATGCGATCAAAACATGCAGGGGTTTTGCATATGATTGCCGTCTCCGTTTTTCACTTGAGGGACTTTTGGTAATTACTTTCCGACCTTGCCCGGTAGACAACCCCAACGCCAAGACAAATCCGCAGGTCGGGCTCCCAACTTCTCACCCGCCATTTCACGGTTTCGAATTCTAATTACCAAGAGTCCCCATTCATGAACTTTCCGACACCGCCGCACCCCCCCCCCCACGAAGCGATCACCCAAACCTCAGTCGATGCGCAATCCGGTCGAGCACGGCGACGGGAACCCCCGGCGTGACCCTCCAGATACTCCCGGACCGTTCCGTAGCGCTCGTGCAGATGCTCAAGCGTCAATTCCATCTCGGCGGGAATCGCCTCGAACAGGCAACGAGGAGCGCGACGACACAAAAGTGCGGAAACAGCCACGCGCTGAGCACGCATCCCCCGCCCGAGATACCGCTGCGTAGCCGCATAGTCCGCAACGATGTCCTCATCCGAAACCCCAGCGAGTCCCAGCAGCAACATCGCCACAACGCCCGTCCGGTCTTTGCCCGCCCGACAATGAAACAGCGTGCAGCCATCCTGCCCAAAGGCGTCAATCGACTCCATCACGCGTCGGATGCTCGAAGCGTGATTGTCGAGCAGCCCCTTGTACACCGTCGACATGCGATCCGGCAGTGCGTCACGAAACTTTCCCGAATTGAGCTGGTCGAGCATCTGAACATGCACGTACGCCACACCGTCTCGGCCACGGGCATAAGGATCGGGCCAATGACCAACCTCAAAATCGCTGCGCAAATCGACAACGCATTTCAGACCCTCTCCGTACTCCTGCAGATATTCATAGTCTCCAGGTGTCAATTTGCGAAGAGACGGGCCGCGAAGAAAGATGCCGTATGCCGTTTCCCCTTGCGAGCCGTCCTCCGCCCTATACGCACACCCGCCCAAATCGCGCACGTTTCTCACGCGGGCAAGCGGAAGCTGCTGGGGGCCGGCGGAATGAACTGCGGCATCGCGCCGCTCAGTTGCAATTTCCATATGTGCCAATCCACCTTGCGAATCGAAGCTCTCATACGCTGGATTTTTCCATGCGGTTTGTACACTACATCGTATCGCTCGGTGTTCGCCACTTGCTTACGCAACGTTTACGGCATCCCGCTCTGCCTCGAAATGCCCGAATCGCCAAACAAAGGGGCGGATTCCATTGCACCCGCCCCGCTCTCTCAAATTGAAGATGGTCCCTGGATGAAGATGATCCCCGAATTGAACGTTTGGCGTTGGGGCAGTCCCCGAATTGAGACTGTTTGGCATTTGCGCACCCTTGCAGGTCGCGCGCCTTATACACCCGCAGAGAGACCAGCGCGCTCACGATATAGCACACCACACCGGAGATCAAAGCGCCCATGGCAAACGACGTCAGGCCCTCAGGCGTTTCCGCGAACGAAAGCGCCTGTTGCATGGCCATAATGGCCTCCTCGCCCATGAAGCCGCCCACCATTAACGGCGCAACTCCCAAGAACATCATGATGAAGGGCAGCCACTGCGTCGCCTTGGTCTGGCCGAATTTGAAGAACACCGGCATGGACACCGATGCAATCACAAACCCCATGGCACTGCAGAACGCAAGGGCGAACACCCCCGCCCGAATCATATCCGCATCGAGGCGCACCATGTTGGCGACCACCTCGGGAAGCAGCGAAGCCCCGCCCATCCAGGACAGCAGGCACGCCGCTACGGAAACGAACAGCGACGCGATCAGCGTGCCCGCCAGCACGAACAGATAGCGACCCAACACCACATCTCTGCGCGACACAGGCATGGTCAACCTAAACGCAGCCCAATCGTTTTGCTCGTCGTAATGACTCGCGCTATTTGACAGGCTGAACATCCCCATCATGAAAATGATGCCCGGCAACATGGAAGTGCTGCCCATGCCCACCGTGAAATACACCGCCATGAACAGGATGCTGAACGCCAGCTGCCTGAGGTATTGCCCAGACACCGTGAGCTCCATCTTGAGCATGCGCATCATCGCGCATCACCGCCTTTCTGGACGCCGTCACGCGGATGCAGGACCGTGCCCTTGAGGACGAGCGCCATGTAGTCGTCAATCGACACGCGGTCACATGGGATCTGCGGGAACGCGCGCATGAACTCAAAACGATCGGAAACGAGCAGGTCCACACCATAGTCGTGATGCAAAACGCGCACCTCCATAGGCGCCTGCGCGCTCGCCAGCACCTGCTCGACCTCCGCCGCACGGCACCGCGCCACTCCCATGAGGTCGCAGATTTCGTCCTTGTCGCAGGCAAACACGATACGCCCGTCATCGATGCACACCACCGTGTCGGCGATCTTGTCGAGATCGCTCGTGATATGGCTGCTCATCAGAATCGCATGCTGCGGGTTTCCCGCGGCATCCTCCACCGCCACAAACTCGCGCAGCATGTCGAGCACCTCATCGCGTGCCATGGGGTCGAGCCCGGCGGTCGCCTCGTCCAAGATGAGCACCTGCGGGTTGTGCGCCAGGGCGCAAGCCAAGCTCAACTTCATACCCATACCGCGAGACAGCTCTTTAATCGCCTTCCTCGAATCGAGCTTGAACCGGTGAAGATACTCTTCGAACACGCGCGCGTCCCAATTCCGATACGCGCGCTCCATAAGCTTGCCGACCTCGGCGATCTTGATATGCGGCGGCATCGAAACGGTGTCGAACACTACGCCGATGCGCTCCTTCACCGCGGCGTCGGCGCCGGACAGCCCGCGCGCATCGACACCCAAGATTCGGGCATCGCCCGCATCGATACCGATGATGCCGAGCAGGGCCTTGATGGTCGTTGATTTACCAGCGCCGTTCTGCCCGATAAAACCCACGATTTGCCCCGGTTCCACCGTGAGGGATACGCCCTGCAGTGTGAAGCCGTCGTAATGCTTGGTGATATTGCGAGCCTCGATAAGAGGCGCGCCCACTCGTGATGAAGTCATAGCTAGTCGTCACTCTCCAAAAGGGTCCTCATCATCTCGATGAGCTCCTCATCGCCCAAATCGAGCGCCTGCCAGCTTCGATGGCCTGAAGCAGGCGCTCCTCGACCTCGCGGAGCCGCTCCTCGCGCAGCAGATCGGCGTTGCCGCCTGCCACGAAGCTGCCCTTGCCCTGCACCGTCTCGATGAACCCTTGCGTCTCCAAGTCCGCGTAGGCGCGCTTGGTCGTGATGGCGCTCACCCGCAGGCTATTCGCGAGCGCGCGAATCGAGGGCAACTGCTCGCCCGCCACCAGGTCGCCTGCCATGATCTGGCTTTTGACCTGTCGGACGATCTGCTCGTAGATGGGCTGGTTGCTCGAGTTCGAAATGATGATTTCCACGAATCAATGTTCCCTTCCCGTCTGCGCGTTGGGCGTCCCCGTCGCGCCACGGTCGCTCCCAGACGTCATGAGGCGACCACAACCGAGCATACTGTATATACTCGATAGTTACAGTATATACACACCTATACACAGTGCAAGCATTTTTTGAAGATACGGGTTGAGGGAAAAGCGCGGGATGCGCAGCCGCTTCAAACAAAACGGGCAGCAGGACCTCCTCCTGCTGCCCGTGATGTGTAAAAGGGTCGTGCCCCATTTTGCACGTGCCTTTTACACGCGCTATGCCAGGCGGGCTCCCACCATCTGCGCGGCGGCGGGCTTGTCAAAGTTCCCGTTCGTCGCCTTGGTAAGCGCACCCATCACACGACCCATATCCTTCTTGGACTCCGCGCCGATCTCGGCGATAACCTGGTCAATCAGGGCCGCGAGCTCGTCGCCGGACACCTGAGCGGGCAGCAGGCTCTCGAGCACGGCCACCTGCTCGCGAAGGTTCTCGGTGCGCTCGGAGTTGTTGCCCGCCTTCTCAGACATCTCGAGTGTCTCGTTGGTCTGCTTGAGCGTGCGCTTGATCTGGCGGTCGTCTCCTCCTCGGTGATCTCATGCGCCCCGCCGCGCGATGCGGCGTTCTTGAGCTCGCCCAGCACCAGACGGGTGACGCCCAAACGAACCTTATCCTTCGCCTTCATAGCGGCGACCATCTCGGCATGAAGCTCTTCGTACGTCATTACTATCCCCTACTCCTCGGAATCCGTGTCCTCGTCCGCTTTCGCCTTGCTCATATCGACGTTATACGGAGCATCCTCGGGCATCTCGTTAATCTTGATGTCGGCCTTGTCAATGTAATCATTCAGCCACGTGGAGTACTTCGCACTCTCCTCCTCGGTCTTGATCTTGCTCGAAATCGCATCACGGATAGCCTCGGGGATCTCGTCAGCGGAAGAAACGCTCTCGACGTTGAACTGATCGGTGCACAGGATGATGTGGTACCCGTAGGTCGTCTTTACCAGACCGCTCATCTGCCCCGTGGAGAGCGCGCTGAGCGCATCCTGATACTCGGTCACAAAGGTGGTGAGCTTATCCCAGCCCACGTCGCCACCGTCATCGGCGGATGAGTCCTCGGAGTACTCTTTCGCCGCATCGGCGAACTCGACCTCGCCGGCGTTCAGCTTGTCAAGCACCTCCTGAGCCTTGGCCTCAACCTCAGCGCTCTCTTCATCAGTTGCATCGTCGGCGACCTTGAACAGGATGTGGGACGAACGACGGGCATCGTTGTAGGTGTCGAGATTTCTCATTGATGTAGGAGACGATCTGTCGTCGGTGGGGTCCTCGACAGATGCGGCCTTCTCACGCAGCTTCTCTTGAGCGAGCGAGCTCTTGGTGTTCTCCTGGTAGGTCTCTTTGGTGAACCCGAACTGGGTAATCATATCAACAAAGGTGTCCTCGTCGCCGCCGTAGTTTTCAACCGCCTCGTCCCAGGCCTCGTCAAGGTCATCTTGGGAGACGGTGATGTCGTACTCCTTCTCCGCCTGCGTGAGCAGGTACTGGCGGGCGATGGAATCGATGACGTTCTCGCGATAGCTCTCGGGCGTAAGCCCCTGTTGAGACAGGTACGTCGCCCAGTCTTCATCGCTCTCATACGAGCTCTGGCGCAGGCTCATGATCTGCTCGGTGACGGTGTCTTCCTTAATGTTGACGCCGTTCACGGTTGCCGCGACGCCACCCGTGAGCTTATAGTCCTCCTGGCTCTGCACCTGGTTGAGCACGCCGGAACACGCCATCGCACTCACGGAAAGCAACATGGCGGCGATGCCAATCACCACGAGCACAATCTTGCCTGCTTTGGAAAGCTTTTCCTTGCGCGCCTGCTTCACCTGCTTTTTGCTTGGCGCCGCCTCGGGCACCGGGTCGCGCTTGATCTTGGCGCTTCGTTTACTCACTGCCATTTGAGGTCTTCTTTCGTAGCTCTGTATGGTTCGTCGCTTGGGCGACGAGTCCCGTGTTCACACATTTGGTTATTGTCTCACACGCACTTTTAGATGCGGATGGTATTCGAGCATTCCCACACACTTCCCTTTACGGAGCCCTCAGCACACAAGGCACGGGGCCCTCCGCATGCGCAGAGAGCCCCGTGCCACCAAGGGAGTGCGGGGGACGACGCTAGCGCGTCTTGCGGCTGTGGGCAATCATGACCGCACCTGCCGCAACTGCGATGACGGCAGCTGCGCCCACACCCACCACCAGGAGCATGGAATTGTCTCCGGTGGTCGGCAGTCCGCCGTTGGGCTTGTTCGCGCCAGGCTCATCGGAAGGATCATCGGGCGTCTCGGGAGCAACGGGAGCATCCCCGTCCTCGACCCACTTGGCCGTGAGCATAAGGTCGCTCGTGACCGGCGTGTCGAAGTCCCACTTGTTCTTCCAACCGCCCTTATAGCCATCGGTGAACCAGCCGTCGAACAGATATCCGGCAAGCTCGGGCATGGGCTGAACGGGGACCTTGTCACCCCTCTTGACCACGATTACACGATCCTCATGTCCGGGAATGCGATCGTCGAAGGTGACGGTGAACTCGTCCTCGTCGGGATCGGCTGTCTTCTCGTCAAGACGCAGAGACTCAATTGCCTGAGCGAGCTCGCCCTTGAGTGCGAAGACGGAGTTGACGTCGCCGCTCTGATCGGCAATGACCTTCTCGGCCTCGGCGATCTTGGCCTGCAAGGCATCCCATGTCTCGGCCGTGAAGGCATCGTGCTCGCACGAACCGTCCTTCTGAATGGCCTTCGCGGCGTCAACCAGCGTCTGCAGGGTCGTGTAGTCGGGCTTTACATCGGCGTTGATCAGATTGAGCTCGGCGGCGCTGCCAAAGCCGCCCTTGCCCTCATCGACAACGAGCTTGATCGCCTTTGCCCTGACAGGCTTATCGAAGGTGATGGTTTGCGCACCATCGGCATCCTTCAAAGAACCCTTAGCCACCTCAACCATCGATTCGTCAGTGCCAGCTTCTGATGCCATAACCGTATACTTGAGAACCGTACCGTTACCGTGGCCGCTGCGAGCGGTGTACACCAGTCCGCCAAGCGTCATGACGTCCTCTTTGCTGGTCAGAGTAATGCTATGTGGGCCACTGGGCTTGCTGGGGCTGTACATGCTGTGCCAGTACGTACCAAGGTTGCCATCGAGAACATTTGAGGCCTTACCGTTTTCTCCTTCAGTCTGCTCCGAGTTGGCGGTTGCTGCAAGCTTGCCCTGATCAACAAGCGTGAGGTCGCCTCCCGTCTTGAGCTCGAGCGCGTCAAGCGCGCTCACGATGGCACTCTCATACGAATCGACCGTGGACTGCATGCTCGCAGGCAGGTTCTCGCGGATCTGAGCCCATGCGGCCTGAACGCGCGCGACGGATGCGTCGGTAAAGAGCTCGTTCAACAGTGCTACGGCGTCACCGTCAAGCTGAAGCTGCGCGTAGGCGTCAAGGCGGCAGTAGTCGGCCGTCTTGTAGGAGGGGTTACCCTCCTCGTCGGCGAGAAGCGCGTTGATCTGCGCGGCCAGGCTATCGATGTCGGACTTGGCCGGATTGGCGTTCAAGAACAGGGCATATACCTGGTCAAGAAGGTCGCGCAGGCCAGGAACATCCTGCTCGGCAAGAACCTTCTCGGCGGTGATGACCGCGTAATCGAGAGGCATCGTCGAAGCAAACTCGCCAGCCTTGGAGATGCGCACATCGTCCACATAACCCTCAAAGGCGTTCGTGGCAGAGCCCAGCGTATTGACCGGGAGCATGCACGTGGCCTTGAGCTTGCCGCGGCTACCGTTACCGGTCGAGCCGATAGTCTCTACTTTCTCGCCGTTGACATACAGCGTAGTGACTTCGAACTCGTTCTTGAACTCAAGCTCAACCCACTCGTCGACCGGCAGGGTGTAGTTGAAGGAGTAATCGCGGTTCTCGCGGGTGATGCCGACCTTGCCGGTGTCCTTCTGAACCGCCTTGATAGCACCGTACTCGGACTCGAACAGAACCTGCTCGTCAGTCGACGCGCTCGTACGCTTAACCTTCACGCGCAGATCGCTGCCCAAACCGAGGGTGGTAAGGGCGTCGTCCTTGACGGACACGTAGGATTCGCCGCCGTTGAGCTTGAGGGCACTGCGGCCGTCAACCTTCTCAATCTTGGCGTTCTCGCCCTCGACAAGGTCGCGTTTCAGGCCAGAGGCGTCCGACAAGTCGTCCATGTTCCACTGAGCGATGGTGCCATCCTCGGTAGTTGCGACGTCGTAACCAAAGTTGCTACCGGGGGCGTCACCGAGCTTGGCAACGATCTCCTTGGCGGCAGCGGTATCAATCGAGCCGCTCTTGCCCCAACTGTTGGCACCGAACAGACCAGCGGAGCGGTTGATGCGGTCATAGATGTCATACTCGGACATGCCGTTTTCCTGGTTGTCGCACATGTCGTTCCAGACGGCAAATGCACCACCGATCATCTGCGGATCGCCAGCGGGAACAGAGTACCCACTAATGCTGTTCAGTCCGTCGGTGTAAGCAGCATCGCCCAGGTAGTCGTAGTAGTACGTTGCATTCGGAACGACGTAGAAGACACCGTCCTGACAGTCGATAAGCTCGAAGCCCAAATCGTACATCTGCTTAAGATCGGCCCAACCAGGGTTCCAAAGATTCATCTGGCGGCGCTGGCCAGACTCGGAGATGCCGCTGACATTAACTGTACCCTTGATGCTCGTGAGGGAACCCCACACACGAGCAGTCTTTCCGTTCCCTTCGGCATACTTGAACATATCGTTCACGAACGTGCGGTATGCGTTGCCGTCGGCACTGTACTCATCCGCGCCAATATGAATGACATCTGAGCCGGCGAAAACGGCATTTTCGCCACCCTTCACGTACTCGTCAAAGATGCTCTGGACGAACTTGAGGCTATCGTTATACAGCGTAGTGAGATTGAGATGGTCGTTCTGGCGTCCATCGGTGCCGTGACGCAGGTCGGGACGCACCTTGGTCAGCGCCAGCGAATGCGCCGGGGTATCGATCTCGGGAATGATGTTCACGCCAAGCGCCTTGGAGTGCTCGATGTACTCCTTGAAGTCGGCCTTGGTGTACCACACGTCGGTGGAGGTGAGGTCGGCCTGGTTCTTGCCGTCGTTGCCGCCCTTCTTGATGTCGGACTCAAGACGGAAGCCAGAGTACGCCTGGAAGACATCCTTCCCCGCTTTGGTGTACTCCTCGAGCGGAATATAGTTGTCGTTCAGGTGAATCTGGAAGTCGTTCAGCTTGAACCATGCCATCTGCTCGGTCATCTGCTTGAGCCAGTCGAGCGTGAAGGTCTTTCGACCCACGTCGAGGATGAGACCGCGCACCTTGTAGAGGGGGTAGTCGCGGGTGGTGCCCACCGGGAAGGTGGAGTTGCCCGTCTTCATACCCTGGAGGATGGTCTTGCCGCCCCAGTTGGCGCCCGCCACGGCCTCGGCCTTGACGGTGATGCTGTTGGCGCTCGCCTCGAGCAGGTAGCCCTCATCCTTGAGGCCCCGAGCCCTTGTCGGCGCCGAGCGTGAAGAAGATGTCGCCAGCTTGGGCTGCGGTGCCCTGGACCACCTCGAGCTTAACGCCCGTGATGATTTGGAAATCCGCGGCAAAGTCCTCGGCCATGACCTTGAGCGAGTCCTGACCGTACACTACGCGCTTGGCGGCAGATGCGGCGAACTGTCCCTCGCCACCAACCCACTCGCGGAGCTCAGGCAGAATCTGCGGCGCGGCATTAGCCTCGGCCTTGGCGGTCATGCTGCCGGGGACCTTGACGTCGAACTCCTTGAACGCGTAGTCCGTGTTGTCCTTGGTGTTCTCGATCTTGAAGGAGGCCTTGACGGTCACGTCGGAGATCGGACGGTAGATGGTGCCATTCAGATCGATGACCTGCTCGTAGTCGGTGCCGTTGTACTTGATCTTGTAGCCCTCGGGAACGTCTTCAGGCAGGGTATAGGAGAGCGTCTTGGTGTCGGCAGTGACCTCGGCGACCTTGATGTCGTTGAGGTAGTCCGCAGGCTGCTTCTCGGGCGCAGCGGGCACTTGGTTCCATGCCTCGAACTCCATGCAGGAGACACCATACCCTGTGCTCATACCGGTGACGCGCAGTAGGAGGTAACGACCGGTCGCAGGAGTCTTCAGGGTAATCTCATTGAGACCCTTAGTGTTGTTCTGCTCATTGACAACCGGGGCGCCCCAGCTCTGGTAGTTGTCGCCCTCGGCGTTCCAGACGCTTTCATCGTTGGAGACGTACACCTCGAACTTGGTTGCGTAGTTGGAGGCATCTTCCCACTGGATGTTGAAGTGCTTGATGGTTTCTTCCTTACCCAGATCAACGCGCAGCCACTGGGTCGGCGCGGTCTCGGTCATCCAGCGATCGTTGCTCTTGCTCTCCTTCTTGCCATCGACTGCACGGGCACCGTTCTTGTTGTGGTAGTCCTTGCTGGCCTTGGTGGCCTTCTTGAGTGCGAGGTTGGTTGCCTCGGTAGTCGGCTCATCAGGCGTCTCTGTCTGCTTGTCGGCATATACCTCGAGCTCGTAAATGGAGACCGCATCCCAATCGACGGCATCGCCATACGGGTCATTGCCCGTGAAGCCGGTGATCAGAAGCCGAACATAGCGCGCAGACGTCGTATCGAAATTGATGACGCTCGTCTTGTCCTTGGGGCGCTCGGTCGTCGTATAGACGTCCTTCCAAGTCCACTTGGTCGAGTCGTTATCCTTTGCATCTTCGGCCTTCGCGACCTGGATCTTGAATCCCGTGCCTTGCGGGCCTCCCAGTAGACCTTTGCGGACGAGACCTTCTCGTCCTTGCCCAGATCAACGTAAATCCAATGCTCGCCATGGCTGGCGTCAACCGCACTACCCCAACGAGACGACTTCGAAGTCGTGTCGCCATCGGTCGCGTTCTTCGCCTTAACCGAATCGGCCTCTTGGCTGTCGGCAACGGCGTTTTTTTTGTCAGCGCCAAGTTGCCTTCGGCGGCGTACACCTTCTGCGCAGGCAGGAGCATCGTCGCGGCACACAGCGCCGAAAGGCACCACGCGACGACTCCTCCCCAGCGTACTTCTTCATACGCATCCCCTTCCGTTTGCGTATCCCCGTCTCGGCAAGGAACCTTACCGGCTGGCGTCCGAGCGCCAATCCGCAGCAACCAACGCCTTGCCGATCCATGGGCATCCCCAACATAGATTGCTTCACTGTACGGATTCACGTTGGTGCGCGTGAAGGAGAAATCCACTCGGATTATGCATCTTCTATTCGATTTTATTCATTTTCTATTGGTTTTTTCAGAAAGATACCAGCTTTGTTGTTATGCATATACAAATGTGCATTTGACACTGAGGGTCTTTCGCCCCCCAATTGTTTAACCCACTAGACAGGAAGGCATTCTAGGGGCTTTCTTCCGATTTTTCTGATTCCCGCCACATTTATGTGAAATGGCAGACGGACGGAATACATCGGTAAACGGCGCACCTTATGGAAGAGCGGTGCTTCAGAAGGAAGCGAGAAGAGAGCTCGAAGGGTCGACCATGGCGAGTTGCAAATAACGCGCGCCGGATAAGACACCGGCGCGCGCTTCTCGTACACGACTAACGCACTTCGACCGTAAGGTTCTCCCGCACGTGGACACGACCATCGGCGAGCATTTGCACCACCTCGGGATACAAAACATGCTCGATGGCGTGGATGTGCTCTTCGAGGGTATCGACGTCCCAGCCCTCCTCGACCACGAGCGCACGCTGGGCGATGATCGGGCCCATATCGTACACCGCGTTGGCAATGTGCACCGTAACGCCCGTCACCTTGACACCGCGATCGAACGCGTCCTGGATACCATGGGCACCCTGGAAACTGGGAAGTAGGGCGGGGTGGATGTTGATCACTCGATCAGGGAACGTGACGAGCAGTGGTGCATGCACCATGCGCATATAGCCCGCCATGATCACGTATTCGCAACCGGCAGCCAGAAGCTCGTGCGCGATGACTTCATCCGCCTGGATGGGGTCGGCATAGGTCTCCTTGGAGAGCGTGAGGGTCTGAATACCCGCAGCCTCGGCGCGCTTGAGGCCGTACGCGGAAGGACGACTCGCCACCACGAGCTTGATCTCCGCGTTGAGCTCGCCGGCATCGATTGCGTCAATAAGCGCCTGGAGGTTGGTGCCCGAGCCCGAGAGCAGCACACCAATGGGCAACGGGGCACGGTCCGCCTGGTCCTGCGCGGCGCGTTCGTCTTGCAGCTCGTTGATACCGGGTCGCGCATGCGAAGCGGCGGTATTTCCGGCATCCACTTCGCGCTCTGCGGCATCGCCAAAAACCGCGTCGCTCGGAAGCGCCTCGGGGGCGAGGGCCGCCTCCTCGATGAGGCGACGGTACTCGTCGGCGGCCGCCTGGGCCTCGTCCCTACTGCTCATCTGCGTACTTCACCTCGCCGGAGCCCGCAACGCAGGTGCCCACGCGGAAGGGCTTCTCGCCCATGGCGACGAGGGCCTCGGTGACTGCGGCCTCATCCTCGGCAGAGACGATGAGCATCAGGCCGCGCCCATGTTGAAGGTCTTGCAGGCCTCGTTGGCGCGAGCTCCGCATGCTCGGAGATGTAAGTGATGACCGGCGGGACGGCCCAACCCATCTTGGCACCGTCGCGCAGCACGAGGGCGTCAACGTCCTTGGGCAGGGCGCGGTTAAGGTTCTCGGTGATGCCGCCGCCGGTGATGTGGGCGATGGCGTGCACATGCTTGCCGGCCTCGCCGCGGAGCAGCTCGAGGATGGGCTTGACGTAAATGCGGGTGGGAGCCAGCAGCGCGTCGGCGAGGAGGACGCCGGGCGCGACCTCGATGGTCTCGAGCTCAGCCTTCTTGGCCTCTGCCTCGGGCGTGCCCGGCACGATGCCGTCGACGCCGATGACCTTGCGCACGAGCGAGTAGCCGTTGGAGTGGACACCCGTGGACGGCAAGCCGATGATGACATCGCCCTCGCGCACGTTGGCGGGATCGATCATCTTGGGGCGGTCGACGACGCCGACGGTGAAGCCAGCGAGGTCGTAGTCGTCCGGACGCATGACGCCGGGGTGCTCGGCCATCTCTCCGCCCACGAGCGCGCAGCCCGCGAGCTTGCAGCCATCGGCGACGCCTTGACGATCTTGGCCATGTGCTCAGCCTCGATGTGGCCGATGGCGACATAGTCGAGGAAGAACAGGGGCTCGGCGCCGGAGGCGAGGATGTCGTTCACGCACATGGCGACAAGATCCTGGCCCACAGTCTCGTGACGGTCGAGGATCTGGGCGAGCACGAGCTTGGTGCCCACGCCGTCCGTGCCGGAGATGAGGATCGGATCCTCCATGTCCTTGAGCGCCGCGGCGGAGAATAGGCCGCCAAAGCCGCCGATACCGCCAATGACCTCGGGGCGGTTGGTCTGCGCGACCATCTGCTTGATCGCATCGACCGCGCGGCCGCCCTCGGCGGTGTCGACGCCGGCGTCCTCGTACGTAACGTGCTTGCTCTCGGCCATGTGAGGTTCCTTTCGACCCAGGGAATTCCTAGTACAGCATGATAGCAGGGCACAGCCCGCATCGACCAAACCCCTCAATTGGGAGCGGATGCGGCCAGTCGCAGGCGCCTCGTTGCAGGGCCGCGCGTGTAACGTCGAAAAAATCGCGATTGAAGCGCGTCATTTTCGACGTTACACGCGCGCACCCGTTCTATTCGCATTACGCGTGCGCGTGACGAAGGACACGTCCCCAATTGGCACGCGACGGCACGCCTCGTCTTAGCCCTCGTGCGCCTCTTCCCAGCTGCGGTCCTCGGCCTTATCAACAACGCACGTCTCGGTCACGAGCTCGGGCTTGGTCAGGTTGCGCGGCACGTATCCCTTGATGAACTTCTCGCGACCGAAGCTCTCGGGAATCGCGACCGGATACTCACCGGTGAAGCAAGCGGTGCAGTAACCCGCCTTGGGTACGCATTCGAGCAAAGCGTCCACAGACAAGAATGCGAGCGTGTCGGCGCCGATGAACTCGCAGACCTCCTCGACCGACTTGGTCGCGGAGATGAGCTGGCTCTGCTCGCCGGTGTCCACGCCGTAGAAGCACGGCCAGATATCCTCCGGGCAGTTGATGCGGATGTGAATCTCCTTGGCGCCCGCCTGGCGCAGCATGCGGACAAGCTGGACCATGGTGGTGCCGCGCACAATCGAGTCGTCCACGACAACGATGCGCTTGCCCTCGATCACATCGCGCAGAGGATTGAGCTTGAGGCGCACGCCCATGGCTCGCAGCTCCTGCGTGGGCTCAATGAACGTGCGGGCAACGTAGCGGTTCTTGATAAGGCCGGTGCCGTAGGGGATGCCGCTCTCGAAGGCGTATCCCTCGGCGGAGGGCAGGCCGGAGTCGGGCGTGCCGATGACCATGTCGGCTTCAACGGGGCACTCGAGCGCCAGTTTGCGACCCATATCGTAGCGGCAGGCATAGATGGACTTGCCATCACGATGGAATCGGGACGGGCGAAGTACACCTGCTCGAAGATGCAGTGGGCGCTCTTCTCGGCGGCAGGGACACCCTGCTCGGACACGAGACCCTCGGCGCTGATGCGCAAGATCTCGCCGGGACGGATATCGCGCACGTACTCGGCGCCGATGATGTCGAGCGCGCAGGTCTCGGAGGCAACGACCCAGCCTGCGGTGGAGGCGAGCACCTCATCGCCCACCAAGTCCTCGGCGGACGCGGCATCACTCGGCAGCGCGGAGGCCGCGGCGGCGGCATCGGCGGCGGCGAGGCCCTCGTCGCTGGTCAGACGGCCGAGCACCAGCGGACGAACACCGTGCGGATCGCGGAAGGCGTACAGTGCCTCCTCGTTGATAAGCGCCATGGCGTAGCCGCCGCGAATGAGCTCCATCGTCTTGCGGATACCCTCGCGCAGGTGATGCGTCTCCTGCGTGAAGTAGCCGATGAGCTTGACTGCGACCTCGGAGTCGGAATTTGAGTTGAAGGGAACGCCGAGCTCGATGAGCTGACGGCGCAGCTCGTCGGTGTTGACAAGGGTGCCATTATGGGCAAGGGCGACGATGACCTCCCCGATAGTGGCAAGGTGGGGCTGCGATGCCTCCCAACTCTTAGCGCCGGCGGTGCCGTAGCGCACGTGACCCACAGCGAGCTGACCGGGCAGCGAGCAAATGTCGGCGTTGGAGAAAACGCGGCTCACCAGCCCAGGTCCTTGCGGACCATGACGGTTCCGCCATCGCCCACGGCGATGCCGGCGGATTCCTGGCCGCGGTGCTGCAGAGCGCGCAGGCCGAAATAGGTGAGACGGGCGACGTCGCGGTCGGCGCCCAAACGCCGAACACGCCGCACTCGTCGTGCGGATGATCGGTGTCGGAATCGAACGCGGTGAATTCGGACAGGTTGGTGTCGAGAGACATGCGGCTTCCCCTCTGGATACCATGCGCGGTCATACGTTGGGAATTATACGCTCGCAAAGCGTTCTGCCTGCGCGCACGCCGAAACGACATGGCTTCGCGACTCAAATCCCATTCATTCAAATCCCATTCATGGCCTCAATTTAGCGCCTGTCCCTCAATTGAGGTCGCGGCGGTATGGTGAAACGGGGCGTTTTGGAACGAGCAGCGGCACCACGGGCGCACTCCCGCATGATTCACCATACAATGGCGGTATTACACCCGCTATCCCACGAGGTGGACATGGACGAGCAGAACGCACCGCGCCCAACGGCAGTCCCGCGCGGAGTCTCCGAGGGCACGCACCAGCGACCCGGTCGCAAGCACATGGGCATCGCAACCAGCGACCCCACCTATCTGCCGCCCGTCGACAACCCTCGAGCACCTGCGAGCAATCGCGAGACGCACATACCCAGACGCAAGGCATCGCTTGGAAAGGGTGGTTCCGCCCAGGCGAGTGGCGGCACAACACGCACGGGCGGATACATCCCGCCGAGCAGTCCCACGCTGCAGGTTCGCGGGCGCGGCGGCGAGCAGGGCCTCGGCCAGCCGAGCAGCTATATTTCTCAGCCTAAAAAAGGGCGATCCATCTTCGTGTCCCGGCATGATCGCGCACGCAAACGCGTGCAGCTCCTCCTGCTCATCTTGATACTTGCCGCCATCGCCCTCGCCCTGTTCTGGTTCTTCGTTCTTCGATAGCGCCATTGACCGCCATGACCAACGCCAACGAACCCTATGTGTACGCCGACAGTGCGGCAACCACACCGCTCTCGCCCCGTGCGCTTGAGGCGATGATGCCGTACCTGACCACGAAGTTCGGCAACCCAAGCGGGATCCATCGCATGGCGCGCGAGACGGCCAGCGCGCTCGACGGAGCACGCAACGACATGGCGCGCCTCCTTGGGGCGGCGAACGCGTCGGACATCTACTTCACGAGCGGCGGATCCGAGTCGGACAACTGGATACTACGCGGCGCCGTGCAGCGCTACCGGGACCTCTACGGAGCGGCTACGCCCGTTCGGATTGTCACGAGCGCCATCGAGCACCATGCGATCCTCCACTGCTGCGAGGCGCTCGAGCGGGAAGGAGTCCAGGTGACGCACCTGCCCGTTGATCGCCAGGGGCTCGTGCACGCCGAGGATCTCGAAGAGGCACTCACCGCCAACGAACGCGCCGCCGCATGCGGTATCGAGGCTCCCGGATTCGCCGCGGCTCCCGGGCACACCACTGCCTCCGCGGGCGGCGATGCCCCTGGACTCGCCACCCCGCCCGCCACCGCCTTGGTCTCGATCATGCTTGCGAACAACGAGGTCGGCACCATCGAACCCATCCGCGAGCTCGCCGCCGTTGCCCACGCCCACGGTGCTCCCTTCCACACCGATGCGGTGCAGGCCGTGGGGCACATCCCCGTCGACGTGCAAGAACTGGGCATCGACGCTCTCTCACTTTCCGCGCACAAGTTCCACGGCCCACGTGGCGTTGGGGCGCTCTATCTGCGCAAGGGCTTTTCCATTCCGTCACTCATCACCGGCGGAGCCAGGAACGCGGTGAGCGCGCCGGTACCGAGAACGTCGCAGGCATCGTGGGCATGGTCACCGCCCTCGAGGAAGCGTGCGAAACGCTCCGGTCCGACATCCTGCGCATCTCATCCTTACGCAATGAGCTCATTCGCCACCTTCTCGGCGAGGTCGAGGACATGGCCCTCACCGGCACGCCAATCAAATACGCCTCAGCCGATGGCACGAAAACCCCGTGCACCCCGGCCTGCGATGCGTCAGCTCTCCCGGACCGCAATGCACCAGTCTCCCGCGCCACAGATGGCGGCGCGACCGGTGAACCCAGCGCTGCCTCCGACGGAGAGGCCCTAGACCGCTCTCCCTCAATCGGCCGTCTCCCCTCGATCGCATCCTTCACCTGCGACGACGTTGACGGCGAGCTCCTCGTGGTCCTGCTCGACCGGGCAGGCGTCGCGGCGGCAACCGGTTCTGCCTGTTCCACCGGCTCAACCGAACCTTCGCACGTACTCACTGCCATGGGGATTCCCGCGCAGCGCGCCCGCGGTGCGCTGCGCCTTTCGCTCGCGAGCGACATCACCGCCGAGGACGTCACCCTCCTCAGCAAGCGCATCCCCGCCTGCATCCGCAAAGCGCGCCTCATCAGCTCCATACGGTAAAGGACGGTGGTCGAAAGCGCGGTTGCCGAACGGGCAGCTGTCGGACGACGGCCCTCCGTCCATCAGCTCGCCCATCAACCCGCTCTCATCATCGGGCTTCACAGCCCCTCGCGGTCGGCATGGCCACGCCGACCGCCAAGTTCGATGAGGTTTTTCGTATCAATTTTGCAATTCCGCGAGTACAAGGTAATTTCAGCTGAGTCCGACCTGCGTTTTTCATTGCAAACCATGTCTGCTACCAACCGAAATTAAAAATCAATACGAAAAACCTCACCCAACTCGCGCTCGGCGCGTCTCAACCGCCCGCCACGCGCCCCAAGCGCAGCCGAACATCAAAAGACGGGCCGCCCGCAAAAGCGAGCGGCCCGTCTTCAGTTCCAGGACACGCGCGAAAACGCATGTATAAAACGCACCCGTCCCTAATTGCACATCACTGCGCGCTAGGACAGCAGCTTGCGGCCATCTTCCTCGATTGCGGCAATGAGTGCATCGGCGGCCGCGGCGTCCTCACCCTTGGCAAAGATGTAGAGCTTGATCTTGGGCTCGGTGCCGGAGGGACGCACGATGGCCTTGTTGCCGCCCTCGAGGTCGAACTCGATACGTCGGCCTTGGGAAGGCCATTCACGCAGTTCGCGTAGTCCACGACCGCCTCGACCTTGGCGCCGGCGATCTCAGAGGGGGCCTCAGCGCGCAGGGCTTTCATGATGCCTGTCATCTTGGCGGCGCCGTCGGCGCCGGGATAGCTCAGCGAGACGGTCTTGTTGTGATAGTAGCCGTACTTCTCATACAGCGCGCGCATGGCCTGAACCAGGTTGAGGCCCTGCAGTTTGTAGTACTGGGCCATCTGGCAGATGAGCATGGAGGCATTGACGGCGTCCTTGTCGCGCACGTGGTCGCCGGACAGATAGCCGTAGCTCTCCTCGAAGCCAAAGATGAAGCGGTCGACCTCGCCGGCGTCGGACAGGCCGGTGATGATGTCGCCGATGTACTTGAAGCCGGTAAGGCAGCGGCGCAGCTCAAAGCCGTACTCCTCGGCCAGCGCGTCAACCATGGCAGAGGACACGATGGTGGTGACGGCGACCTTGCGGGAGAGATCCTCGCCACGCTCGGCGCGCATCTTGCAGATGTAGTCGAGCAGCAGGACGCCCATCTCGTTGCCGGTCAGCAACGTGTAGTCGTCACCATCGGCGCAGGCCACGCCCACACGATCGGCGTCGGGGTCGGTCGCGAGTAGCAAGTCGGGCTTGACCTCCTGGCACAGATCGATGCCCTTCTGCATGGCCTCGCGGATCTCGGGGTTGGGATACGGGCAGGTGGGGAAGTCGCCGTCCGGGTCGCGCTGCTCGGGGACCACGGTGATGTCGGTCACGCCAACCTTGTTGAGGACGGTAGTGACCGGAATCAGACCCGTGCCGTTGAGTGGCGTGTACACGAGCTTGAGCGGGGCGTTGGCGATCTGCTCGGGCGTGAGGTTGTTCACGGACTTGGCGGCCACGGCGTCGTAGTAGGCGTCCAGCACCTCGTCGCCGATCCACTTGACCAGGCCCTGCTCGACGGCGGCGTCGAAGTCCATGGTCTTGACGTCATGGAACGGGTCACACGCGTTCATGGCGGCGGAGATGGCGTCAGCGGCCTCAGAGGTGATCTGGCAGCCGTCGGGGCCGTAGGCCTTGTAGCCGTTGTAGGCGGCGGGGTTGTGGCTCGCGGTCATGCAGATGCCGCCGGAGCACTCGAGGTAGCGGGTGGCCCAGGAGAGCGTGGGCACCGGGGAGATCTTGGGGTAGACGTAGGAGGTCACGCCGTTCGCCGCGAGGATGGCAGCGGTGGTCTTAACGAACAGCTCGCCATTGTTGCGGCTGTCGCGCGCGATAGCGACCGTGGGGTTCTCGAAGTTCTTCACCAGGTAGTCGGCAAAGCCCTGCGTGGCGCGGCCGACGGTGTAGATGTTCATGCGGTTGGTGCCGGCCCCCAGCGTGCCGCGCAAGCCCGCAGTGCCGAATGCGAGGTCCTGGAAGAACGCATCGGTGATCGCGTCCTCGTCGCCCGCCTCCCTCATCGCTCAGCTCGGCGAGAAGCCCTTCATCAGTGACATTCTCGATCCACGTGGCGAGAAGCTCATGCACATCAGCCATGGTCTTACCTTTCCCAATCCAACTTACCGTGCGGCGCCCGCCCAAAACGGACGCGGATATCTGCATCATACGCCCTCATGCCGCCAGGCGTGGCAAATTCCCCGAGTCGCAAGCGGAATATTCGGTGAGGGGTCAAAAGGGCAAATGGCGCGATTTTCCCAACTCACATCTAGCCCAAATGCAAGATGAACATTTGTAAAACTCCTACGTACCTTATCGGGAATTGACCTATCCTGTTGAGCCGTACGCTGGTCCATAAGTCCGCGGAAAGGAATTGAATCATGACCAAACTCTATCAGCGTGAAGGCGCGTACATTCCGCGCGTGGCGGCCGTGCACGACATGTGCGGTTACGGCAAGTGCTCACTCGGCGTGGCGATCCCCGTGCTCAGTGCGGCGGGCGTCGACGTCTGCCCGGTGCCCACGGCCCTCTTTAGCGCCCACACCAAGTTCCCCGTCTTCCACATGCACGACACCACCGACATGCTCGAGGCCTACCTCGACGCCTGGCGCGAGGAGAACGTGGAGCTCGACGGCGTGTATTCGGGCTTCCTTGGCTCGGCCGAGCAGGTCGCCGTCATCCAGCGCCTGTACCGCGAGTACCCGAACGCCCTGCGCATCGTCGACCCGTCATGCGACGGTGGCGTGAAGTACCCCACCTACACCGACGAGTTGTGCAAGGCCATGGCCGCGCTCGTCGACGGTGCCGACGTCCTCACACCCAACCTCACCGAGGCGTCCATCCTCACGGGCATCCCCTACGAGGGTCAGGACGTCTCCATTGAGTTCGTGCAGAAAAACGCCAGCGCCCTACTCGACATGGGCGCCAAGACCGTCGTCATCAAGGGCGTCGTGCACGAGGGCGAGCCCATCATCCGCAACTACATCGCGAGCGCAGCCGACGGCGGCGCCGTGGAGGAGGTCTCCAGTGAGCTTCTCCCCTACATGCTCCATGGCACGGGTGACCTGTTCGCCAGCGCGCTAACCGCCGCCATCTACACCGGCCGTACCACGCGCGAGGCCGTTGAGTTCGCGGGCGACCTCGTCCGCGACGCCATGCGTGTGACCGTTGAGCAGCCCGATTTCGAGATGCGCGGCGTCTCCTTCGAGCCCACCCTCGGCAAGGTCGCAGCTCTGCTGGGCTAAGCCCGCGTGCGCCGCACCCGCGGTGCACCCCTGGGTGTGCCAAAGGGGCACGTCCCCAATTGGCACGCCAAATGCCCCGGACCGGACTGGCACGGCCGACGCCGCGGCCCGCTCCCTACTCCGCCAACAGGGCGTCTTTGTCGCGCAGGGTGAGTTCCTCGTCGATCTCGCTCTGCGTGGCGCCGGGGTTCTCCGTGAGCGAGCTCACCGAATTCACCTGCTCCTGAATAGCCTCGGCAAGGTCGTCATCCATACCGATGATCTTGAGCTCCCAGTCGATGTTCGTCGGCGTGCTCGACTGCGACTTGGTCCACACAAACGTGAGCATCGCGCGACGCGTTCCACGCGCGGGAACAAAGCCGAACAGGCTATCGTGCTGATACGCGCCTTTGCTATCCACAAGCGCGTACACGTTGTAGACAACACGGTTGATCTTATCGTTGAGCAGCGCGTTGGTCGCCAAGCGCTCGCCTGAATCTGCGAGTTCGACAGAATCTCAAGCTCGTTGCGCGAATCCGTGTCCACCACGGAGACCTCGACCGCTCCGGTCTTCTCGCTCGCCTCATCCACCGTGAAATCGTCGGGAAACTGCGTGAAGCCGTTACCCCACTCCACGCCCGATTCCATTGCGTGCGAGACCGTATCGACGTTGGTGCGCTCGGACAGGTTCGCCGTGTTCAGGCGCCTGCTCACGCCGTACACGATCTGCATGCCCATCACAAACACGAATACGCCCAGGATAACCGCAATGGCAGTGCGGGAAATCGCCTTACTTACCTGCGAGCCCGACGGATCTTGCTCTGACAGCGGGTCGATTTTGCCGGCACGCGCCTGCGAGCGCTCGTGGTCGGCGGCATCGCGCTCAGCTTCCGCGGCCTCGCCCGCCGTCCGTCGCGCGGGCAGCCGACGCTTGAGCCTCCCCTCGCGCGCTGCTGCTCGATTGGGATCGAGTACGCCAGAGGAATCGAGTTCGGAAAAAAGCTCCTCCGCCTCGTCGGGTGTCATATTGTGCTTGCTGCTCATCGCCTACCTCACGTCGCGCGCCCGCGTGCCCTCAAACTGCATCCGATAGTAACGGGCATACGTACCGCCGCGCGCGAGAAGCTCGTCGTGCGTGCCGCGCTCCACAACGCGACCATGCTCAACCGTCGCGATTTCATCCGCGTTTTTAATGGTGGAGAGACGGTGCGCGATGATGATCGTGGTGCGGTCGGCAGCAAGGCGCTCGAGAGATTCCTGAACGGCCTCCTCGCTCTCGTTGTCGAGGGCAGAGGTCGCCTCGTCCAAGATTAGGATCGCGGGGTTCTTGAGGAACACGCGCGCAATGGCCACGCGCTGCTTCTGGCCTCCGGAAAGGCGACTGCCGCGCTCTCCCACCAGCGTGTCGTATCCCTCAGGCAAGCTGGCAATGAAATCATGGATGTTCGCTTTACGCGCCGCGTCCTCGATCTCCTTGTCCGTCGCGCCGGGCGGCCGTAGGCGATGTTCTCGCGCAGCGTGCCGTCGAACAGATAGACGTCCTGCTGCACCAAACCGATGGCGCGGCGCAGGCTCTTTTGCGTCACCGAGCGCACGTCCTGGCCGTCAATGGAAATCGAGCCGGACGTCACATCGTAAAAACGCGGAAGCAGCGAACACGTGGTGGACTTACCGCCACCGGAGGGCCCCACGAGCGCGATCGTCTCGCCCGGGCGAATGCTGAGGCTCATGTGGTCGATGACCGGTCGCTCGCGCTCGGCGCCGTCCTCTCCGATCTCGGCGTCGGGGTAGGAGAAGCAGACGTCGCGATACTCGATGGCGCCTGGCGTACCTGCAGCTCGGTAGCACCGGGCCTATCCTGGATGTCGGGGCTGTCTGCAGCACTTCGTCCATGCGGTGGAAACCTGCGGCGGCCTTCTGGAAGTTCTCCGTGGAGTTCACGAGCGTCTCGATGGGTGTGGCGAACAGCGAGATGTACAGCGCGAACGTCGCCATGTCGACGGCCGTCATCTGCCCCTGAGCCACCAGATAGCCGCCGAGCACCACGATGGTCACGTACAGCACGCCAGTCATGAGCGCGCTGGTGGCCTGGTAACTTCCCATCACGTGGTACTGCGCGACCTTGGAGTCGAGATAACGGTCGTTGGAGGCGCGGAACTTGGCGCGCTCCGTTTCCTCGTTGGCAAACGACTTCACCACGCGCATCCCGGCGAGCGAGTCTTGGAGCTGCGCATTCACGTCGGAAATGCGATGGCGGTTGTCGGCGAACACGGCGCGCATATGGAAGTTCTGGCGCACCATGATCACAACGAACACGGCGGTGATGAGTGCCATCGCGCCCGCCAGCACCGGAGAAATGGTGAAGAGGATCACGAAGGCGCCGATGATCTCGATACCGCAGATGATGATCCACTCGGGCACGTGGTGCGCCGCCTCGCAGATGTCGAACAGGTCGTTGACCACGCGGCTCATCATGTCGCCGGAGTTGTGGGCGTCGAAATAGGCGAAGCTGAATCGCTCGTACTGGTCGAACAGCTCCTCGCGCATACGCGACTCCATGCGGGCGCCCATGATGTGGCCCTGCGCCGACACGAAGTACCGGCACGCGCAGCGAATCGCGTAGAGAATGATGAGGCCAGCGGCGATATACCCCAGCGCGCCCATAATGGCGGCCTGCCCCTCGGTGAACAGCCCGTTGGTCAGGCCGCGCAGGATGCTCGGAAACGCCAAGTCAATGCCAGCAAGCACCAGTGCACACAGCGTGTCCGCAATAAAAAGCCCCTTCTCGGGCCCATAATAGGAAAGAAACCGTTTGAACATAGGCAAAGCCCTCAACAAACCCTTCACTCTAGCAAACCCGACCGTCCCACGGGCGCTCTCCCCCGCGCCGCAATCTCGCCGAGCAGGTCAACGCAGGTGGCGGGGGAGGGTTTTTGCGCCTGGGCGATTCCGCAGGACGAGGACCAGCCAGGTGTAAATACCCTCCCCCGCCCGTGGCCGACCGATGGGACTACAGCCGATGCGAGATCGCGTCGCAGGCGAGCGCGCCCACGACGGTCTTTGCGTCCTCGATCTTGCCGTCGAGCACCGCATCGATGAGCTCCGCAAGCGGCACCAGGTCCACGTTCACGAACTCGTCGTCATCCGGGTGCGCGCCGGCAAACGTGAGTCCCGTGGCCATGTAGATGTGAATGACCTCATCGCAAAAGCCGGGCGTGGTCGCAATCGTGGTGAGGTACTGAATGCGCGATGCCTTAAAGCCTGTTTCTTCAAGCAGCTCGCGCTTTGCGCATTCGATCGGGTCCTCGCCCGGATCGAGCTTTCCGGCGGGTATCTCAACCGTCACGCGATCAATCGCCGTGCGATACTGACGCACCAGCACAATCTTGCCGCTTGAGGTGAGCGCAACCACGGCGGAGGCACCCGGATGCCGAACCAGATCGCGACCAGCGATGCGCCCGTTCGGCAGCTCGACCTGAGCGCTGCGCACATCGAGGAACTTGCCCTTCCAGGCCTGCTCCTCCGAGAGGATACGCTCGTGCAGCCCAGCATCGCGCGGATCGTCGTCGCCGAGCACCAAGGCGGGCTCGGTCTGCTCCATCTCGTTAGCCTCCGCTTCAACGACCTCGGCTTCGAACTCCTCGTTCCGCCCTTCGTCCATCATCGTCATCCTCCTACTTGCATCTTTGAAATGAGAGGTAGGAATGTCGAAAAAACGTCGAAATTTGACGCCGATTTTCGACATTCCTACCCTCTTCGTCCCATGGGAGCGGTCAGCGCAAAGTACGGCGACCCTATGCGTCCCAGGCGTCGCGGCCGCGCAGGGCGCGCAGACCGATGTCGTGACGAAGCGTCTTGCCCTCGAAGTCGATCTTATCGCAGGCAGCGTACGCCAAGTCGCGGGCGGCCTCAAAGGTGTCGCCCAACGCCGTCACGTCGAGCACGCGGCCGCCCGAGGTCACGAGCTCGCCGGCGTCGGTCATGGCGGTGCCGGCGTGGTACACGGTCACGTTCTCCATGGCCTCGGCATCCTCGATACCGGTGATGGCCTTACCCTTTTCGTACGAACCGGGGTAGCCGGCGCTCGTGAGAACCACGGAGACGGCCCACTCGTCGCGCCACTCAAGCTCGATCTCATCCAAACGACGCTCGGCGCAGGCCAGCATGACCTCGACCAGGTCGCTCTTAAGGCGCGGCATGAGGACCTCGGTCTCGGGGTCGCCAAAGCGCGCGTTGTACTCGATCACCTTGGGGCCCTGGGGCGTGAGCATGAAGCCGCCGTACAGGCAGCCACGATAGTCGATGCCCTCACGCTGCGTGGCGGCGATGGTCTCCTCGAGGATGCGGCACATCTCGGCATGCTCCTCGGGCGTCACGATCGGCACCGGGCTGTACACGCCCATGCCGCCGGTATTGGGGCCCAAATCGCCCTCGAGGGCGCGCTTGTGGTCCTGCGAGGTGGCCATGGGGCGAACCGTCTTGCCGTCGGTGAAGGCCAGCAACGTGCACTCGGGGCCGGTGAGCATCTCCTCAATGACCACGGCGCTGCCCGCGTCGCAAGCACCGTCGAAGCACCCGTGCACGGCGTTCAGCGCCTCGTCGAGTGTGAGCGCCACCACGACGCCCTTGCCTGCCGCAAGGCCATCGGCCTTCACGACCACCGGGGCGCCCTGCTCGCGCACGTACGCAAGTGCCTCATCCTCGCTGGTAAAGGAGCCGTACGCCGCTGTGGGAATGCCGGCGCGGGCCATGAGCTCCTTGGAGAAGCGCTTGGAGCCCTCAAGCTGAGCACCCTCGGCACCCGGGCCAAAGCACGGGATGCCAGCTGCGCGCACCGCGTCGGCGACGCCCACCACGAGCGGAGCCTCGGGGCCAATGACGACCAAGCCGCAGCCGGTCTCGCGGGCGAAGTCCGCCACGGCGGCGGGGTCCTCGGCATCAAGCGCCACGTTCTCGCCCACGGCAAGCGTTCCGCCATTGCCCGGGGCGATGTACAGGGTGCCGCAAAGCGGGGACTCGGCAAGCTTCGCCGCCAGGGCGTGCTCGCGACCGCCGCTGCCGAGCAGCAGGATGTCGATAGTGTTCTCGGTTGCGCTCATGCGTCCTCCTTATGCACGAACGGGCCCCAAACGGAGCCCGCTCAAAATTAACTCAACCAGAGATGTATCTCAGGTCCGAGGTAACGGGCTTTCCAGGTGCCGAAGATCGGGGTGAACGAGGAGGGAGCACGCCTAGCGTGCGGCGACCGACGAGTGACCCCGAGCTTCGGGTGGCTGGGAAGTCCGTTACCAGTCGCGGACGATGGTCTGTTCACGATCCGGGCCCACGGCAACGAACGAGATCTTGCAGCCGGCGAGCTTCTCGATGTAGGCCACATAATCCCGCGCTGCTTGGGGCAGCTCATCGAACGTACGGCATCCGGTGATGTCGCACTTCCAACCGGGCAGCTCCTCATACACCGGCACGCGCTCGCGAACGCGGCGGCGTGCTCGGGTACGCTCGTGTAACGAACGCCGTCGCAGTCGTAGGCACGCAGACCTTGATGGTGTCGAACTCGGACAGCACATCGAGCTTGGTGAGGGCGATGTCGGTCAGGCCGTTCACACGCGTGGCATAGCGGGCAATCACGCCGTCGAACCAGCCGCAACGACGGCGGCGGCCGGTGGTCACGCCGTACTCGTAGCCGACCTCGGTAAGAGTGCGGCCCTCTTGGCTCGTCTCATAGTCGAGCTCGGTGGGCATGGGGCCGGAGCCCACGCGGGTGATGTATGCCTTCATGATACCCAGCACGCGGTCGATGTTCTTCATGCCCACGCCGGAGCCCGTCACGGCACCACCAGCGGTGCAGTTGGACGAGGTCACAAACGGGTACGTGCCGTGGTCGATATCGAGCAGCGTGGCCTGCGCGCCCTCGAACAGAATGGTCTTGCCCTGCTCGACCAGATCGTTGAGCAACAGTCCCGTCTCGCAGATGTAGGGACGCAGGCGCTCGGCCATGGGGAGGTAGGTCTCGGAAATCTGGTCAACCGTGTAGGTGGGCAGGTTGAAGATGCGCTCGAGCTGAGGATTCACGCGGTCGAGAACCGCGGACAGCCTGGACCGGAACGTCTCCTCGTCCAGCAGGTCCTGCATACGGATGCCGATGCGCGCCATCTTGTCCTGATAGCACGGGCCGATACCGCGCTTGGTGGTCCCGATGCTGTTCTTGCCGAGCAGCTCCTCGTACGCGCCGTCGAGGTCGATGTGATAGGGCATGATCACGTGCGCGTTGCCGGAGACCTTGAGGTTGGCGGTGGAGATGCCATCGCCCTCGAACATGTCGATCTCCTCAAGCAGGACCGCGGGGTTCACCACGCAGCCATTGCCGATGACCGAAATGCATTCGGGATACATGATGCCCGAGGGAACCTGGTGAAGGCCGTACTTCTTATCGCCCACCACGATGGTGTGACCGGCGTTGTTGCCGCCCTGATAGCGAACGACGCAATCGAACTCGGGAGCGATCAAGTCGCAGATCTTGCCCTTGCCCTCGTCGCCCCACTGGGTTCCCACCAACACTGTTGACGGCATGACTACTCCTCATTCCGTGCGCGCGGAGGCTTGATCCGCACGAGTCGTCTTGTACGCCGGGGGTTTATCCGGCACGGCCGGGCAAAATCGACCCAGCGTTCCCATTATAGGCGTACTACGGCCCCGCGCCGCCAGCGATGCGGCACGGGGCCTCATTCCACCATTACTCAATAGGGCTAGACACGCCCCCTGCCGGCGAACACGCTGCGACACGTCTGCGACAAAATGTCGCAGACGTGGGGGGGTTGGGCTGAACGCGCATTACTCGGCGGCGTGTTCGTCAATCTCGTAGAACTTCGTGGAAGCGGGCAGGAACATCAGGTCCACATCTCCGATGGGGCCCGAACGGTTCTTCGCCACGATCACGCGCGTGATGCCAAAGTCCGGGCGGTCTTCTCGCTCTGCCTCGCTCTCGGTGCTCGAGCGGTCCAACAGCATGACGATGTCGGCGTCCTGCTCGATGGAGCCCGATTCACGCAGGTCGCTCATTTGCGGGCGCTTGCCCGTACGTCCCTCGAGCGAACGGTTGAGCTGGGAGAGCATGATCACGGGGACGCCGAGCTCCTTGGCCATGATCTTGAGGCCACGACTCATCTCGGAGACCTCGACGGCGCGGTTGCCGTTGTAGTTCTTGCCCGCCGGAGGATTCACCAGCTGCAGGTAGTCCAGGATGATGACGGCCCGCTCCTTGTTGTGGAGCATACGGCGCGCCTTGGCGCGGATCTCGGTGACCGTGGTGCCCGGCGTGTCGTCAATGAGGATATCGAGGCGGCTGAGCTCGCCGATCGCCTCGTTGATGTTCGCCCACTCCTCGGGCGAGATGCGGCCGGTACGAAAGTTCGACATGTTGACCATGGCCTGAGCGCAAATGAAGCGCTGCGCGATTTCCTTGCCGCTCATCTCCAGGGAGAAGAAGCCGACCGTGTAGCCATCGGCGGCGGCGTTGAGTGCCAAGTTGAGTGCGAACGAGGTCTTACCGACTGCCGGGCGGGCACCCAGGACCACGAGCTGGCCCTCGCGCAGGCCCATGAGCATGCGGTCGAGGCTGGGATATCCGGTGGGGGCGCCATGGACGTCGCCGCCCGCGCGCGCGACCTCCTCGGCCTCCTGATACGCCTCGGTCATGAAGTCCGTGAGACCCTTGTACGAGCTCTTGACCTCGCGCTCGGTGACCGAGAGCAGCATGGACTCGGCGCGCTCGATGACCTCCTTGGTGTCGAGCGGAGAATCGTAGGCGAGCGCGCTGATCTGATTGGTCGCGCCAATGATCTCGCGCAGCATGGCATCGCGACGCACGATCTCGGCATGATGCTGCCAGTGCGCAAGCGCGAGCGTGTTGCCCATGAGTTCGAGGATATAGGCCTCGCCGCCCACCGATTCAAGCTTGTCGATGGAGCGCAGATAGTCGATGAGCGAGATGGAGTCGATGGGCATGCTGCTCTCGTACATGCCGGACATCGCCGTGAAGATCGTCTTGTGCGAGGGACGGTAGAAGTCATCGGGGAGCAGCTCGACGAGGGCCTCCTCGACAACCTCGCCCGAGAGCATCATGGCGGCTAAGACGTTGCCTTCGGCTCTATGTTGTTGGGCAACCCCTTAAGGCTCCCAAATCGGCAGAACCGGTCTGCGACCATCCGTCGCTCACGATCTCCACGCGCGCTCCTTCCCCACATTCTTCACGCAGGCACCCAAGGTGAGGCCCGCAATATGGCTGGACAACCAATGGTAGGGTATCCCCACGATTCCGAAAAGCACAATCCCAGCTCAAGTCAAGCGTTTTGTGGGGACAGAGCGCACTCCACAGACGGATGTTGAAAAGTCGGCTTCTCCATCTGGGCGCGCATGGGTTATCAACGTTTTCCACATTTTTGTACGATGACCCGTGATGGTTTTCCACAGATGCAGTTCTGACCTGCAGTTTTCAACGTTTTACCAGCTAGAGAAGGTTTCTTTGCATACAGCTTATATGATGATTCGGTGAACACGCAGGTAAAGGCCACTTTTTGAGTATGTTCGCTGGTAGAGGCTTGCAACCTTGAAGTGGTACTTGAACTTGAGCCCAGCCCCTTCCAACTGGGACTTTTTTCACATGTTCGCACGCCAAGACACAGGCCCTGTGGATTTCTCTCAAGTTTTCCCACGGAAGCGACAGCAAAAAGGACCCCGCACAACGATGCGGGGTCCCAAGGGAATAGGGTTCGTAATGTCCCTATGCTGCAACCTGCAGCTTGAACTACCTCCGGTGCTTAGCAAGCGCGAGGCCAGCAGCGGCAATGCCGATGCCCACGATCGCGATGCCGCCCACCATCAGGAGCGTAGAGTCGCCCGTGCCGGGAAGGCCCGTACCAGGCTTGGAGGGCTCGGTGGTTCCAGAGCCGGGCTTCGAGGGGTCGTCCGGATTGGTGCTTCCGGCCTTCTCCCACTGCGCCACGAGCGTGATGTCACCTGTAACGGCAGCAGAGAAGTCGTAGACCTTGCCGTTGAGCGTCCAACCCTTAAAGACGTAGCCCGCGCGGATCGGGTCGTTCGGCTTGGTAACCGCCTTGCCATCGACAACGGTAACGGACTCGGGCGCCACGCCCTCGTAGCCGTAGTCGAAGGTCACCGTGTGCTCCTGCTGGGACTCGGGCTTAGCGAGCTCCAGCGCGTCGATGGCCTTCTGCAGCGCATCACACGCGGCGTCGAACTCACCATAGGTGGTCTCAAACGTGCCCGCCTCGATCTCGGGCGCGGACCTTGGCCGCAAACTCCTCGGCGGATTTCAGCGCGGTCTCAAGTTGCGCCACCGAATCGGCAGTGTAGCTGTCCTTGTTCTCAAGGGCGGTCTTTGCCTGGGCGATGATCGCATCGAGCTTCTCGATGCCAAACGGATCGCCCAGCGTCTGCTGCTCGGGACCCATGACCTCAAGCTCAACGACGTGGTTCGTATTACCGGTATGGCCAGGGCGCGTGTTGCCGTTCATGTACACGCGCACGTACCGCGCCTTCGTTCCACGGGCGACGTCGAACGATTTGCCCTCGGCGGTCTCGGCGTACGCCTCGTCTTCACCCTTGCCAAAGCCGTTCTTGTTGTCGGCATCGGAGTTGTAGACGATCGTGTCGTCCGCGTCGAACGTCTCGTCCTCGGAAAGGACGATGGTGGTGTTGGGATACGTGCGGCCGTCGCTGTAGAAGCGGACCAGGTTGATGCCCGTCACGTCCTCAATGGCCCCCAGATCGACCTGGAGATACGAGCTCTCAGCGCGGTCGTCATGGCCGAACTCGCCATACATGGCGCTCGAGCCCTTCTCGCCATCGACCGCCATGCTCGCAGGACGATCGGGGTTGTTCTCGGCGGCGGAATCATCCGCGGTCCAGTGCGCGGAGGCGTTCTTGCCCTTTGCGTGGTTCACGAACTCGGGCTCGCCCAGGCCGGGAACCAGCTTGGCACGGGCGGCGCGCAGTGCGTCATAGGCAGCCTGCTGGGCAGCGGTGTCGCCACTCTTCAAGGCCTCCTCGGCCTGCTCAAGCAGAGCATCCATGTTCGCCGCGGCCCAGGACTCGGCGGTCACCTTGTCCTTGAGGGCGCGGGTCTCGGCAATAAGGTCCTCGAGCGGAGAGGCCGGAACCTCGTCGTAGCCCAGTGCGCGGTCGTACACCTTGTAATCGGTCGCGGCGGCATCGACCTTGATCTCGCCCGCCTTGATGCTGTAACCAGCGGTCTTCTCGACATCGTAGCCGTTGCCGGAAATCTCGCCGTTCACGTACAACTTGAGCATACCGTTGTTCTCACGGGCACCGCTGATGGTCGTGATGCCGGAGACGGTGCTTTCGGACGTGGCGGTCACACCGTTAACGGTGAAGTAGGCCTTGCCTTCGGCATCGATACCGAGCGCCCACTGATCGCCCTGGGAGAGCAGGACGGTATCCGCTGCGGCGTCCTTGACGGTCGCCACAACGGGTAAAGCCATTCGGACCCTCCACGGAACCAGCGGCACGCGTCCCTGTGAGGATGAGGCCGTCGGCATGGAAGGTACGAACAATGGAGCCCTCAAAACGTGTTGCCGGCAGAATCGGCACCGGCAATCGCCTTGATCTCGACCGCCGCGCCGTTGGCGGGAGCGGCAGGCAGGGTGATGTCAAAGGTCTTGAGGTCGGCGTAGGCGGTGATGGCGTCCTCGGCCAGCTCCACCTTCTTACCGTCGATCAGCACCTCGAGCTGGGTATTGTACACGTGCTCGGAAGCCTGAACGCGCAGCGTCGTATTGCCCTCGTTGTACAGGCGCTCAAAGGTAGGCGCCGTTGTGTCACCACCCTTGGAGAGGTGCCAAATCTGGGTCTCGCCGGGCTTCAGGGTCACGGAGACCTTCTGGCCCTTGGCGATGGTCCTGGGTGCTCGGCAGCGCTCTTGCCACCCTGGGTGTACACGTGGTCGCGCACGACCTGATAGGTGCCATCCTCGGTGCAGCCAATGCCGGCGTCGAGGGTGAACTCGATGGTGCGCTCGGCGTTAGCCGGGTTGCGCATGGAGATGATGCCCTCGTTGCCCGCGGTGTTGAAACCTGAGAAGCCGTAGGCCTCCTGCGTACCGGGCGTGTTGACCGTGGGATTGCTCGTCAAGCCAGCGTTCGACGCGGGGTCGCCGCCGATCCACTTGGCGTTGCGGAGCATGTCGAAGTTGCCCTCTTCCCATGCGAGGAAGTCGGCGTTGATGAGGTACTTCTCGTCGTTGAAGAGCGAGTCGGAGTAGTAGAGCTCCCAGAAGGCGGTGCCGCGCGTGCCCTGCATGAACAGGTAATTACGGAACTGCTCGCCGTCCATGGAGTCGGCGGTGATGCCGGTGCCCTCTTTGCCGTAGATCGGATCGTGGTTGTAGAGGTTTGCGAGCGGGAACTGGAACTGGTTGGAGTTGATGAACTCGTAGTAGCAGGCGTCACGGTACGTGAGCATGGTGTTCATCTTGTCGTTGCCCGCGCCGCCGTGGACCTCGCCGCGGTCGCCCACGCACTGGATTCACACGGAGTTGGACCACTGCAGGAACCACGGGCTGGGGTTGACGTAGCAGGTGAGCGAGATCCACAGATCCTCGATCTGCTCGGTGCTGGCGGTCTCCCACACCTTGTCGAACAGGACGATCCACTTCTCCCACAGGTCGGTGGCGTGGAAGTACCCGTTGGGACCACCGTACATATGCTGGTGAGCCTCATCATAGCCCACGGCGCTCTCGCCCGAGGCAAAGGCGCCGTACTGGGCGCTGTCGGCAAAGCCGTCCCACTTCCAGTAGTTGACGCCGTAATCTTCCATCCACGTAACGGCCATGTCGGTGAAGTTGGTCACGTAGCGCTGGTCGGCCACGTCGATGGAGCCGCCGGCAGAGGAGCCCTTACCCGCATCCTGGATGATCGAGGCAAGGTTGCCGTAGTAGTTGTAGCCGCCGCGCGGGCCGATCCAAACACCAAAGTTGGAGCCGAGCTTGCGCACCAAGTTCGAAGACGGGGTCAGACCGTCGGGGAACTTGTTATTGAACTGCCAGAAACCGGTGTTGTTGACGCCGTACTTGCCGTCAACCGAGCCGTTCCTGCGCAGATCGTCGCCCGTGGTGTACTGCGTCTCGTTCTTGCGGTACTGGTTCCAGCCATCGTCGACCACGTAGGACTCGAGCGGGCGCACGCCGGTCTCGGAGAGCTGCTTATCCACGGCCTTGAACGACTCGATGATGTTCTCGTCGTCGATGAACATCATGTTGTCGAACCAGGAGTTGTACTGGATGCGGAACTCACTCGGCTTGGAGATGCTCGTGATGTAGGCGTAGAAGTCGGACTGGACAACGTTCATGTCGGAGCCGTTCGAGTGGGTGGCACCGCAGACCGTCTGCCACGAGACGTACTTTCCGTCCGTGGTGAGCTGGTTGTCGCGCTTGAAATCGGCGAAGTTCTTGCCCGTCCAATAGCGGGTGCGGCCCAGGCTGTCGGCAATCTGCGTGTCGGTCTCGGGGAACTCCGAGCCCATGAACAGGCCGTTCACGTAGATGGGCTGGCCGAGCGTCGCCTTGGCAGCGTCCATCTGCACGACGCCGGACTCCTTGGGGACCGTCCACATGGTGTCATCGCTCGACGTGACGATGTGCTCGCCGTCGATGAAGTTGATGCGAGCCGTTTCGTCCTCAAGCTTGACCTCGAGGAACTTGCGCATGAAGTGGTCGCCGTCGTACATGACGACCTTCTCCACCACGGTGCCGTCGGCGGAGCGAACTGGGCGGCGTCAAAGGTGAAGGCGATCATCTTGCCGGGCTTGTCCGTGGTATCGGAAATCGCCACGTCCTTGAGTTTGAGCTTGCTGGCGGCAAAGCCCGAACCCTCGCCCTTGGGAACGGAGGTGAACTTCTCGGCGAACAAGTCGAGCTCAGATCCGGAGACAAAGTTGCCGTTCGCGCCCTGCGTCACGCGGAAGCCCACATAGCGACCGCTCTGTGCCTCATCGAGACCAAAGTAGATCATCTTGGACGTGTTGCCATCGTAGGCACCGGCGTAGTCGACCGTAAAGGAGCCCTTCTTGCTGGTCTCCTTATAAAGGTCGCTCTTGCTGTCCGCAACGTACAGCTCGAACTTCTGCACATTGCCGTTCGAGGTGGCGCTGCCCGGACGACCGGCGTAACCGACGGTCTGGAAGGCGGACTTGGCACCCTCGCCGCGATCGATGGTGATGTCCACGGGCATCTGGTTCGTAGTGCCCGTGCCATCGTTGTTGTAGCGAGAGTGGAAGTAGGTGCCAACGTTGCCGTCGAACAGCGCGGCGACACCGCCGCCGTCACCGTTCTGCACCGAGCTCGCCTCGGCAGACCACGAGGTGGTGGCACTGGCGGTGACCACACTCTTGCCAGCGGCGTCCTTGGCGTCGAACTCAGCGACGTTGATCGCGGTGTTGATTTTGTTAGCATCCCAGTGATGGGACTCAGTCGCCGTGAGGCGAAGCGCCGTGGTGGTAACGGCCTTGTTCAGCTGAACCGCAGTCTTGCCAGTAGCGTTGAACTCGCCCCGCGCAGCCTCAGTCCAAGCGTCGCCCTGCTTATACTCAAGGACGTACTTCTTGATACGACCGGTGCAGTCCCAGTTGGTTCCGCTTACGCGCGGCGTGTATTCAAAGGACGCGACAGTCTTCGCACCGTCAAAGTTGATGATTATCGACTGCCCGCCCTTGGTGTCTTCGGAGCACCAGTAGGTGGCAGGATCGCCGTCAATCGCGTTTGCGGCGGCGTTCCCCGCCTCGTCCATAGTCGACGAAACCTCGACGGTCGCCGTCGCGGGCGCCTTCCCAGCGGGTTTGACACTCGTCAGCGCCTCACTTGGCTCCACGCGAGAACTCTCAACGAGCTGCTCGATATAGAACTCCTCGGAGCCCTCCTGAGGCGTGAATTTCGATTTTCCAAGCGTGTTGTTTATTTCGGTGGTCTTGAGGACACGTCCTTGATGGACCACGTACGCGATATCGCATCGTTTCCCATTGTGACGGTATCACCGGTTTTATTGGCGATTACGCTACCGTAACCCGCCGCCATTGCCTGCGCCGGAGCAGAAAAACTGAGCACGCCAGCTACTGCAAAAGCGGCAACTGTCGCAAATCTGCTCTTCCTCATCCGCACCCCCCTTTCCTCACTTGCGGACCATCTGCACAGTCCGCCCCCAATTAAACAGATTGACCATATCCCAAGCGGGTAAGTGGTTTAGATACGAGGGGGGGGGCACCGCCAACGGCCGATTATCATCGGCAAACGGTCAGTACTGGTTACAACCAGAAGATACCTTCCACATTTTTATCAGGTCTTATTCAGACTGGTATTTGTGGTACCTACCAATCTTTCCGTCATGAGCGCAGACTGAAACACGCTGAACACCGCTGTTGACTGATTCCCGCGCAGGCCCAAGCCGCACACACCGGCACGCGCCCCGATGGCACGCGTGCCTTGAGTCCGGCAGTGACCCCTCGAGCGCCATCGGGGCGCCAGTGGATCACGTCCTCATTTGGCGCGCCCGCATCGGCCCAACAGCAAAATGGGGTCCCGCGCTTGGCACGGGACCCCCATTCGAGTCGCTATATGCTATGCGTGCGGCACGTGCTACTCGGCGGCAGCTCGGTCTCAACCTCGGCAGTCTCCTCGGCAACAACCTCAGCCTCGGCCTCGTCAGCCTCGGCCTCCTCACGCCCACGAGGACGATGATGGAGGTGCGGATCTCGCGGTAAATGGAGATGGACACCTCGTGAGCGCCGGCAACCTTAATCGGCTTACCGAGCTCGATGCGCTTGCGGTCGACCTCGACGTCCAGCTGGGCCTTGATCGCGTCGGCGATCATGGCGGCGGTGACGGAACCGAAGAGGATGCCCTCCTCGCCGACCTTGGCATCGACGAGGACCTTCTGGCCCTCGAGCTTGGCCTTGAGAGCCTCAGCATCGGCAAGACGGACGGCTTCGCGCTTCTCGATATTCTTGCGGCGCTCCTCGAGCTGCTTGAGGTTACCCTTGGTAGCAGCAACGGCGAGCTTCTGCGGAATCAGGTAGTTCTCGGCATAACCCTGAGCGACGTCGATGATGTCGCCCTCGCCGCCCTTGCCCTTGATCTCGTCAAGCAGAACAACTTTCATGGGTACCCTCCTACTTCTTCTCGCGAGGACCGCGGGTGGACACCACGGGCACGGCGTACGGCAGGAGAGCCATCTCGCGGGCGCGCTTGATGGCGTTCGCGATGTCGTGCTGATGCTGCGTGCAGGCGCCAGTGACGCGGCGCGGCTTGATCTTGCCGCGGTCGGTCATGTACTTGCGGAGGAGCTGAGTATCCTTGTAGTCGATATACTCAGTGCCCTCCTTACAGAACTGGCAGTACTTGCGACGCGGCTGACGGGCAGAATAATCATTAGCCATGTCTCAATACCTTTCGTGAACGACGGCTCGGCTTATGCCGTGCCGTCAACTACAAATCACCCCTAGAACGGGATGTCCTCATCGTAGACGTCGACCGCAGGGGGAACCGGAGCCGCCATGGGCGCCGGAGCCTGCTGCGGAGCGGACGCAGGAGCGTAGCCGCCCTGCTGACCGTAGGACGGGGCAGGCGCATAACCACCCGCATCGCCCTGCTGACCGCGGGACATGAACTCGATCTCATCGACGATGACCTCGAGCTTGCTGCGGCGCTGACCGTCACGCTCCCAAGAGCTGTAACGGAGCTTGCCCTCGATCGCGACCTTCGACCCCTTCGAGAGATAGCGCTTCACGGCCTCCGCGCGGGTGCCGAACATCGTGCAGTCCACGAAGTTCGGGTAGTCCTCCCACTCGCCCGTCTGAGGATTCCGGCGACGGTCGTTGACGGCCACGCCGAAGCTCAGGACCTGCGTGCCGCCAGAAGTAACGCGCAACTCGGGATCGCGGGTAAGATTACCGGAAATGTTGACTCGGTTGATGCTCATACGTGTTCACTACCTCTCATGCGGCGCATATGGGTGCCGCATCCATACAAATGACCTACTCCTGGTCGTCGCGACGGACGATCATGTGGCGGATCACGGCGTCGGTAATACGAAGCACGCGATCGAGCTCCGCGATGGAAGCCGGGTCTGCATGGAAGTTGATGAGGGTGTAGTCACCTTCGGTGAGCTTGTCGATCTCGTAAGCGAGCTTGCGCTTGCCCCACTCGTCGACGTTGTCAACCTTACCATTGCCCTCGGCGATCGTGGTGTCGATGCGCTTCATCACGGCGAGACGAGTCTCGGGATCGAGGTTGGGGTTAACGAAGAACAGCAGTTCATAAGCCTTCATGTGGTCACCTCCTCTGGACAAACGGCTTCGGGTCGTGAAGGTGCGCCCGAAGCAGGAAAAGACGTGCTAACTATAGCCGAGTCTGCACATCTTGCAAGGTGCCCCATCATCCACCCCATGACCTCCACAAATGCAAGAGCCTCTGCCCCGGCGCTCGCGTGTGTGATCCGCCATGGCACCAGCATGCCACGCCATCCCGACACAATTCTGCGTTTTGCAGCGCAAGCCCTGACCGCCCTTTCCGCATCATCCGACACGACCCACGCCCTCGCAGGTCATCGGCACGTCGACCCCGCCATGCAATGGCCCCCGTACGTGGGTTCTCCTCAGAACTACCACGCACGGGGGCTCACGTCGTCTTCACACGATGCACACAAGGTACCGGGTCTTTTCCGGACCTTATTTGTCCTCGGCCTCATCATCCGAGGTAATGGGGCCCAAAAGGATAGGCTCCTTAGAATCCTCCGCGCTCCCCTGCTCGGACTCGCCCGAGGAGTCGGTGCAACTTGCCGCATCGCTGGACGGGCAAGAGCCCTCCTCCGCGTCCAAGGGAACAACCGGATCGACGGGAATATCGGCATCCTCCGACAAGGGCGTAACCGGGTCAGCCTGCGGGGTCGACGGCTCTACAGGCGATGCGGCGGGCTCCTGCGCCGCATGGGCAGACGGCTCGGCGGGAACGGACGTGGACGGCTCGGTAACGAAATCGGTATTCGTCGCGCCTGCAGGGGTGACGGGGGGAACGGGAGCGGACTGCACGCCAGACGCGTAGCCATCCCGATGCGGCACGTCAGCAGGCAACGGATCGCCCGAAACACCCCAGCGGTCCACGTCAAAGCGGCAGAACCACTGTCCCATCGCGTTCATCGAAACCAGGCTCATTGCGGTGCTGATCACTCCGCCAATAAACGTGAGGGCGATGACGCACAGCAAGAACAGCAGCAGCGGACCAGCGCCGATCTGCAGCAGCCGTTCGAGAATGAAATGCCAACCGCTCATATAGGACCCCGAGATGCCCATGAATGCGGTGGCGCTCATGAGGCTGCCCACGGCAACCAGACCGCAAACAAGCGTGACGATGAACGCATAGCGCCCGAGATAAGCCACCTATGAACACGACGCCAAACGTATGTAGAAATCCGCCGAAATCGCGGCCGATCATCTGGAAGAGGCGGTCGAGACGCCAACCCGCGGAAAAGCTGTCGTACAACGTGGAACGAAGCGACGCCGCCTGCAAAAACGAACCCATAAGACCACTCGCGAAGATGGTGAACAACGAGAACGTCGCACCGGACGTTACGGCGAGCATCGTGCTCACCGCGTTGCCGCCCGTCAGGCCGGAGACGAGCAGATACAAAGATCCGGGGAACACGACCTGCAAAATCAGTGCCACCACGATTCCCATCGAAATCGTGACCAAAAACGCACGGCCGCCGGTGGAGAGCACCTTGCCGTAATCGACCCCGCGCTGCTTGGGTGCCGAGTCTACACCCCAAGCGGTGAGACGTGCCCATTCCATTCCATAGCCGAGCAGGGCAATCTGCCCCAAAATGGGAATCCAGCCCACCAGCGTCAGCACCAGGACCGGCTTAAGCCAGCCCTTATCGCGCGTGAGCATATGCCATGAGGATACAAATCCCAGGTTTCGTGCGTTCATCCTGCCTCATCTCCATGTTGGAAATCTTTTTCAAGATGCAGTGTATCCCGATGAACGCCCCCTGTACACGCGCGTGCACGGGATTAAGCAGGGCTTAAGACGAGCGCAAGTCAACCGTAAGGATCCTCGCGGGTTCGAATCCATGCAAGGTAAACGAAAAAGCGAGCCGCGCGGGCTCGCCTCTGTTTCGAAAATGGCGGAGGAGGAGGGATTCGCCGGGCGCTCCGCGCCCTCCCCTCGCTGCGCGCCTACGGCGCTTGCGGGCTACGCTGGAAAACGCTGCCGCGTTTCCTCAGCTCCGCCCCCTCACGGGTTCGAATCCACGGCAGGGGATACGAAAAAGCGAGCCGCACGGGCTCGCCTCTGTTTC
>ENA-OPZN01000039-OPZN01000039.1-human-gut-metagenome-genome-assembly--contig:-NODE-39-length-56674-cov-4.255999_pt1 | contig 56674 bp, 80 predicted proteins | sample MGYA00242483_ERZ504503 | MGnify/ENA primary metagenome ERZ504503 (study PRJEB26092, sample SAMD00036285) | human gut metagenome | host: Homo sapiens | study: EMG produced TPA metagenomics assembly of... | reverse complement strand
CCTCGGGTTCATGAAACCAAGCGAGAAGATCATCGAACTGCTCGACGCCGCGTGATAACCTCAACAACCGACAACGTGACCATGGAAGGCCGCTCAAACCTCAGGTGTTGCAACCACCACTAGAATCTGCCCCCCCCTGTCTCACAGCTATCGTACAGCTCCGATACGGGAAAACGTGCGGGTGATTCCATAACGACTACGTACTTCAGGAAGTGACGTGTATCACACTATGGTCATGTGTTCAGTGCCGCAGATAGGCGAAGTTTATTCATGAGCCGAATAGGGCCGGTGAAGCGGGCTCTCACTGCGTTCATAATACGGCATATCGTGAACGGCGTTATCATCACAGTCAGGCCGAATTAAAGGAGGCTCGGTCATGGTCGCCGCATCCACGGCATTCAGCCCGTCAAGCACGATGACGGCCAGTTTGGTGGAATCGACTGGCCTGCCCAGTGCCGCTATTCCTGTGCACGAGGATGGTAACAACGGCAACGGCGACAGTAGTGCCGATGGCAGCGGCGACGACGGCGGCATGGTCAGATCGCTGAGCCTGTGGAACTACTTCACCATGGGATTCGGCGCAATCATCGGCACCGTATGGGTGCTGCTGGTCGGTGACTGGATGATCGTCGGCGGTGGCCCGGTCGAGGCGATGATCGCCTTCGTGCTGGGCGCCGTGTTTCTGCTGCCGATCGGCTCGCGTCCGGCGCGGTTACCATGGTCGGGTCGTTTCTGCCCGGAGTGCTGGTGATGACGCCGCTCTTCTACACCGGTTTCGACACGATTCCGCAGAGTGCCGAAGAGGCAAGCGAAGGCCTTGACTGGAAGAAGTTCGGTATGGTCATCTCAGCTTCGCTGCTGGCCGCCGGCCTAATCATCATTGGCCTGCAGGTGCTGCCGTTCTCCCCGGCCGCGCTCAAACCCACATCATGGGCAATCGTGGCGGTGTGGATTTGCTGGGTCTGGCATTGCGTTGGATCAGTGCACGTTCACGGCGCGAATAGCGGTGCGCCGGTAGGTCGCGAGCCGTTCAGTCGCGCGCGACCCAAAGCGTATCGAGGTCGTCGGCCTCGGTCGCCTTTTTGCGCTTGCGTACCCACTGTTGCAGGAAATACGCCCCATAGCAGGCCACGATGAACACGAGCTCGGCCACGAGCGCGAACCGTTGCTCCACGTCGAAAATCACCAATACGAACGATGCGGTGCACAGGATGAACGCCGCCCAAGACACGTACGGATAGCCGGGCGTGCGGTATTTGAGTTCGCTGGTGGAATGGCCGGACTCCAGCCAACGGCGACGGAACACGATCTGGCAGTAGGCGATGGCGATCCACACCACCACGGCGGACAGGCCGGAAAGCGCCACCAGCACCAGGTACACAGTCGAGGCGGCGATCACGGAAGACAGGAGCGCCAGCAGGCCACCGGCCATCGCGGCGCACAAGGCGAGCATCGGCACGCCGCGACGGTTCGTTTGGCGAACCAGCGCGGAATCATGCCTTCGTTGCCCATCGACCACACCATGCGCGTGGAGGCGTACAGGCCGGAATTCGAGGCGGAGAGCACGGCCGTGAGCACCACGAAGTTCATGATGTCTCCCGCATAGGGGATGCCTATGCCGTTGAACACGAGCACGAACGGGCTTTCGCCCACGCCGGCCTTGCGCCACGGGATCAGCGCGCACATCACGGTGATTGAGCCGATGAAGAAGAGCACCAGACGCCACAGGGTGGTGTGGATGGCTTTCGGCACGGCGGTTTGCGGGTCCCTCGTCTCACCGGCGGTCACGCCGATGAGTTCGGTGCCGGAGAACGCGAAGTTGACGGTCAGAATCGTGGCGAACACCGGCATGAAGCCGTTGGGGAAGACGCCGTCCTTGATGAGATTGACGAACATCGGGGCATGTTGGTAGCCGGCGACCGGGATGACGCCGAAGATGGCGAGCGATCCGATGACGATGAACGCGCAGATGGCGAACACCTTGATCGAGGCGAACCAGAATTCCGCTTCGGCGAAGAGCCGCACCGACAAGGCGTTTAAGGTGAAGATGAGAATGATGCACGCCGCGCTCCACACCCATGTGGGGCTGTCCGGGAACCAGCGTTGCATGAGCAGGCCGGCGGCGGTGAATTCGGAGCCGAGCGCCACCGTCCAGGTGAGCCAATACTGGATTGCGATCACGAAGCCGGTGCCAGGGCCGATGAACTTCTCGGCATACACATGGAAGGAGCCGGTCACCGGCATGGCCACGGACAGTTCGCCGAGCGTGAGCATGACCAGGTAGACGATCAGCGCGCCGATGCTGTATGCCAGGATCGTGCCGATGGGGCCCGCCTGCTGGATGGTGTATCCGGAGCTCAGGAACAGGCCGGTGCCGATCACGCCGCCTAATGAGATCATCTGCAGGTGGCGGGATTCCATGCCGCGCTTCAGGTTGGTATGTAGGGCGTGCTCGTCTTTGCCATCATGTGACGACTCGGACTGGCTGGTTTGCGCTGGTTGATTCATCTGTTCCGAATGGCTTCGACGGCCATCCGTCTGAATCTGCGGTTCCTGTTGCGAGGACGGCGACTGTGCCGCCGTGTCGGTGTCGGGCTGACTCATGTTTCTCTCTTTGCCATGCGTGCGTTCCATAGGCGTCGTCGTGACGGCCCGGAATAGTATACCCGCACCGAGGATATAGCTGCGCTGCATGATGCTGAGTCAAAATCAGCTTCAAGGGGCTGATTTGGCGTTTGCCGGAGGTCTACTTCCGTTTCAAGGGGCTGGTCAACTGGCGGAACGCAGATAGAAATGGCATTGCTCTATCGCTATTCCGCCGTTTTTAACCAGTGGCTACTTTGGCATCAGCCCCTTGAAACGGAAGTAGATGTTCCGCAAAGTCAAAATCAGCCCCTTGAAACGGAGATAGGCACTCGCAGCGGCTACTTCACCTTCTGGATACGCAGCACGAACACGGCAGCGCACACGGCCATGACGATGGAGATGGCGAACGCCGGCGTGTAGGTGCCGGTCGTGGTCTTGACCACGGAGGTGATGGTGGGACCGACTGCTTGGCCGAGCGTGGTGGCCAGGTTGAGGATGCCGAGGCCCTTACCGGCCTCTTCCTTGTTCGGCAGCACGTCGACGTTGAGCGCTTGGTCGATGGCTGAGTACACGCCGTAGCCGAAGCCGGCGATGCCCGCATACAGGTACATGCCCGTGACGCTCGGCATGATCCACGGCATCGCGGTGCCAATCGCGAACAGCAGCGAGGCGATGATGACTGGTACCTTGTGCGTGTGCATCTTGTCGGAGATCGGGCCGGAGATCAGCGAAGCGGTCAGGGAAACGACCATGGTGATGATGGACATGGTGGCGATGGTGCCGGCAGCCTCGGTCTTGGTCTGGTGCACGTAATCCTCGACGATGTAGAGTTGGTACACGGAGATCATCTGGTAGCTGAGCAACATGCACACTCGGCAGCCGAACGCCTTGTAGAAGTCACGCGAGGTGGAGAACTTCGGGAAGTGGAAGGAGACAGCGAGATCCTTGAGCGTCATCTTGGTGCGTTCCATGTCCTTTGAGGATTCCTCGCGAGGTCAGATGTCAAGCGCCACGAATCCGGAAGCCCATGATCACGGCGCCGATGATGAAGCCGGCTTGCGCATTGTTGATCATGCGAGAGCCGATCATGGTGCCGATGGGCTGGCCGGTGACCATGCCGCCGCCGTAGAAGGAGTCGGTGCCGCACAGCTTAGGCATCGCGATTATGTGCCTCGTGCTCATCATCCGTATCTGTCTATTGCCTCTCTTCTTCTCCCAAATGCGCGCGACGCAGCGTATGCAGGTGCTCCAACCGCAAATCCAACGTATCCAACGCAAGTACGCCGCGCGTAAGGATCCGCGTTCCAAAGAAGCCATGCAACGTGAAATTATGGCTTTGCAGCAGCGGCATAACGCCAATCCGCTCGGTTCATACCTGCTTCGCTGATTCAGGCGCCGATTCTGTGCTCGCTGTTCTACACGCTGCAATCCCTGCCCGCAAGCGCCGCCGGGAATGCGGAACCGTTGAGCGGCATCGACCGCGTCATGGCGGGCGACATCGAATCATCGTCCATATTCGGCGTGCGCATCGCCGACTCGTTCGGCACGGTCGTCTCGCCGCAGTCGCACGTCGTCATCGGCGTGGCCGTGGCGTTGATGTGTCTGATGTTGTTCGCGATGCAGTGGCTGCTCATCCATCGCAATACGCCGAAGGACGCCATGGATTCACCGCAGTTCCGCACGCAGAAGCTGACCGCGTTTGTGTTCCCGGCCATCTACGTGGTGTCGGGCGGCACCTTGCCGTTCGGCGTGCTGCTGTACTGGCTGACCAATAACCTGTGGAACTTCGGCCAGACGCTCTGCCAACTGCGATGGTTCCGCGCCCGGATCCGAGGCGGGGAGCGCAAGGCCGAACGCGACCATGAGCGGGAGAACCGGCACCGCGCCGCCTCCGGATTGCCGTCTTTGGAAGAAGAGCGCGCGGCGGCCGCGCGTGAGGAGGCCCACGTGCGCCGCGAGCGTGAAAAGTCGGTCGCCAGCCGCAATCGCAGACAGCGCAAGAACGTGCAGCTCGCCAAGCGTTGATGGCACATGGGAGAGGTTACGGGGGATGCGCTGAGACCCTCGTCCCCGGAACGGTTCGAAGTGCTATACTGCTTGCACTACGCTGCGATGCCTGAGTGCAAACGGATCCAAGACCTTACGATGACAGGATGAACGATGATGGCCACGAACCGCACATTACTGGAACAGGCCCGAGAATTGCAGGCGCTGGCCCAGACCGGACTGATGTACTGCAAGGACCCCTTCGACCGGGAGCGCTACGAGCGTATCCGCGCGATGGCGGTCGACATGCTCTCCACGCAGGTTGATGCGCCGGCCGGACAGGTGAGTCGACTGCTCAGCGCCGGATATCCGACGCCGAAACTCGACACTCGTGCGGCCATCTTCGATGAAGAAGGCAGGATCCTCATGACGCATGAGAACAGCGGGGAATGGTCACTGCCCGGAGGCTGGGTCGACGAGAACCAGTCCATTCGGTCCAACGCCGTCAAGGAGGTCAAGGAGGAGACTGGGCTCGATGTGAGGGGCGAGCGACTCATCGCGGTGCAGGACTGCGCCAATCACAACGCGCTGACCTATCCGTACGGGGTGCTCAAGTTCTTCGTATTGTGCAGCCGCGCCGGCGGTTGGTTCTCGGCCAACATCGAAACGACGGAAATCCGCTACTTCGAGGAAGACCGGTTGCCGCGGCTTTCGGAAACAAGAAACACCGCGGAACAAATCGCCATGTGTTTTGCGGCCCACCGCGATCCCGACTGGATGACGCTATTTGAGTGAACCCCGTGAAGGCATCCGCACATGCGCGTTGCGCGGCGCCGCCTGGTCATCGTGCCGACGGCGAGCATCGGTTCCGAACACTGACGCCGAACCGTCGAAGCCGTTCCTGTGGAAAATCCGTGTCCAGGCCATGCAGAACCAGGTGGCCATCGTCATGTGCAACCGGGTCGGCAAGGAAGGCGATGTGACGTTCGCCGGCCAATCGGTGGTGGTGGACCCGTACGGCAACGTCGTCAGCAAGGCCGACGACCAAGAACAGTTGATTATCGTCGACATCGATCTCACACAGACCGCAGCAGCGCGCAAACAGCGGCCATTCCTGGAACTGCGACGACCCGAATGGTACGACTGAAGGGGCGAATGGGTAATAAGCAATGTCACGATTCGCCGCACCCATCAGCCGCATTCGTGCCGGCCTACAGATACATGACCATACGCAGATTGCAGCCAGCTGGTGCAAGGCGGGAATGTGAAGTCATTGTGCGTTTGCTTCGCGAAGCCGCGCAATGCCGGATTCAAAGCAGCTGCTCATCATTGCTATGGATGCGGGACTGAATGGTCACTTCTCTTGGACCGCCGGTCTCACTGGGAGCTAGCGCGTCACCGTCGTTGTTCCAGAAGCGCAATGCGCCTTGTCGGGTCTCATCGTTGACGGATAGCAAGAGATCTCCCTCAAATAGTGTGCGTGCTGTGCGATGCTCCGAACGAGCATCTTGATGTTCTGCACGAAGCATGAGGTTCCTGCCCCAACGATCCGGCATGCAGTCTTGAAAGATGCGATGCATCGCATTATGCTCGGCCGGGAACGTTCCGGGGGGGAGAGGGGCATCTCTGGACAGAGGGATACTGCGTTTGAAGAGCGCATATAGGCCGTATCGTATGTGAAATGTGCCGATTCGATGCCGCGCCTGATACTGGTGAATAATTTCCCGACGGTGACGTCTGTGCCGTTGAACTGCAGGGTGACGATTGCTTCCATGATGTGTTGCGCCTCCTGCTGTACTATCGAATACGTTTTGGAGTGTCTTCGTCGGCGCGTAATTTGCCGATATCTGTGTTAAGAGGGTCCGTCGCTTGCTGTACGCCGTCCAGCAGTCCAAGCAGACGAGCAATGCGGAGGAAGTTCTCAAAGCTGCCATTACCCGTACGCAGCATTTTGGTGACCGTTGGCATGGATAATCCAGCCCGCTCGGCCAGCAAGGCTACGGGAATGCGCTGTTGTCTGCGCGCCAAATCGAGGTTGGCGGATATCTGACGCATCGCCCGACTGACCGGGATTGGTGTGCGTGTCGGCATATTGGCACCTCCTATCCCAAATTTAAACATAAATTTGTATGGACTAGCCTTATGCGGAGGTTACGCCAATATACGACAAGAACGAACCAACGTCAGCCCGGAATCTTTTCGACGATGGTGTTCAAGGTGTCGAAAGTCTCATCGATTTGGTCCACTACCTGCTTGCCCTGGTTGACCATTTCGGTGATCTGTTCCGTGCGGGGTTGCGGCAGCGCATGAATCGACGTCTTGACGCGCTTCAAGACCGCACCGGCGTCGGACAGGTCCTGCTTGATGGAAGCGATTTTGGGAATGGAAAGCGTGCCGTCGGAGAAGTTCATGCCGGACAGCAGCTCTTCGATATTGAAGTCCACCAACGTGCCCTGCGCGGCACTGTCGATTTTGGGCAGGGCGTTGGTCGCGGCGTCGGCGGCCGCATCCAGCATGCCGCGCACCGCCTTCACGTCCGAACCGTAATACAGCACGTATTCGGCGGCCTGCCATAGCATGCCCTGGGTTTCGTCTCGCGCCGCGACGATGTGACTGCCAGCGCTGTCCATCTGCTCAAGCGCCTGCTTGAAGTCGCCCTGCCCGACGGATTGCTGTGCTTCAGCCGCATATTCGCCCGCCTGCTGCGCCTCGCCGATCACCCGTTGTACCGACTGCCAGAACAGCCAGCCGGAAACGCCCACCGCCAGCAGAATAGCGACCAGTATTGCAATAACAACAGTGCCGGTATGTTTGCGCTTAGCCATAAGACCAATGTACCTGCCACTCTGACCAGCGTCATTCACGGATTAGCATCATGGCCGGGGCCTCATTCTGGCTCATCGGTATGTTATTGGCGATGCGTAGTGGTGGTTATGCGAGTGTCTTTTGATTAGTGCATTCGCTTTTTCGGAACGGGATTGCCGATTCTGCAGGAACCTATTCCGGTAGGTATGATTGTTTGCAATGAGGAGGTTGACATGACGGAACAAGAGATACGTGCGATGAGAGTGGCGGAAGCCGTCCATTCTGCCCGTATGGAAGGCGGCGGTGTCACATCCTCGTTTTTTGCAGACGCGCGCGACTATATCGAAGAACAAATAGACGCACACGAATTGGTTAATCGTACACGTCGCCGATACGGTCTGGAATCCGTGTGATTGAACTGCCCGAAACCTTTGACACATATCTGATTCCCGGCACAAACGTACTGCGCAATCTTATCGGTGCCACAACCGTTACAGAACTTGAAGCGGCTGAAAACGATCTTGTATCTGCCAGAATGTTGGAATTCCAATCGAATCTTCCTGTCGCTCAAGGTACTTTGCGACAACTGCAGCAGATTCATCGACAATTATTTCAGGATATATACGACTGGGCCGGTCAAATCAGAACAGTAGATATCGTGAAGGGGAAGCAGCCAGGTCTTTCAGCCTCTTGCATTTTTTGATGTTGGCGTGCAATACGCCGAACGAATCCTGGACCGGGACATCAAGACCGCCCGCACCCAGGAGGCGCAGAATCAAACCGCGACCGTGATGAACGCCATGCCGCTGTCCGGCTCGCTCGGGGCCATCCGCTCCGCGCTGGCCGGCGACCCGCGTTTCGCTGACCCGTGTGGTGAGGCGCTCTACGGCAGCAAGGCATGCGCCGACTTCGTTAACGAAGCCAAGAACATCCACGCACGGCAAATCGCCGAACAATTCGCGTCGGAACAGGGCGTGCGGGATCAGCCGAAATGAGGCGCGATCCTGCGTGAATATGCTGTCATGCGATTGCTTGACATGGCTGGTCTGCGAATGCATGTTTTACCGGTCGCCATCGATTGGAATGCTGACATCCAGCTGCCAGTGGGCTTGTCCGGCGCGGGTTTGGAAGGTGCCGCCGCGTGTTTCGATGATGGTCCGGTAGCGGTCGAGGCCGCTGCCCAGGCCGAGTCTCGTGTCATCGGATGCGATGGTGTCGCTGGCGGAGACGTGAATGGCGTCCGTGTCGAAGGTGACGCAGATGGCGCACCAATTCGCCCGGATCTGTGTGTTTGGCGATGTTCGCGTACAGTTCCGCCAGCAGGCCCGACAGCAGTCGCATGGTCTCCGGCGTGAGCGGCCGGTGTGGTTCGGCGAGCAGGTTGTCGCCGGTGAATCCCGGGGCTTCGAGTCTGGACTCCTCCTCGTCGATCAGCGATTGCAGACCGGCACGCTGCGCGGCGATGCCGGCTTCTGCGGGCACGGGCCGGCTGCCGCACTCAAATCGCCGTCGGCTGGTTCAAAGCAGGATGTAAACCCGCTATTTGCCCAAACAGTTCGTCATGGCTGCCGGTTCGCATGAACATGGCGGTACCATCATCGCGAATCCATAGAAGTAGCCAGTCGCCGGCATTGCCGATGTGGCATTCCAGTACGCCGTTTAAATCACCGGTAAGTGTGTGGGCGCGATGCCTACGCCTCAATACTTCCTTGGAGTCCGCCGTGTCCTCAAGAACCAGACGAATGACTTCTTTCAGCGGGCGTAAATCAGTGTGCTTGCGTTTGAGCTTCTTGATATCTCGCTGGAATGCCGCCGTGTAATCCGGTTTGAGCATTGATCAGATTCCCAACGAATCGAACATCTCATCGGCACTGTTGAAGCGAGGTTGGCCGTCGGCGAGCCTGTTCTTCGCCTCGTCAAGGGCCTCCATGGTTTCAGGCGGCACGATCGTATAGGAAAGGTTTAGGGGAATGCGCTTCTCCCGGACAATCTGCTTGTAGAAGGCGCGGGTGACCGAAGACAAGTCCAGACCGAGATCCTCGGCTATGTTTGCGGCTTTCTGCTTGGTGTCCGCATCCACGCGGACTGTGACGGATGCCATGCTCACATTAACCTCCACCATCATTACGTAAGACAATAGTATGTATTTGTATGCTAGTAGTCAACATTCTGCGGTTGCGACATCTCGACCATGGTACACATCCCGCAAGCGGATCGTTTACCGGATGCAATCGATGATCGGAATGCCGACCATCCAGCTGTCGGCGGGCTTGTCCAGAATGGCTTCTGGTTCATCGCAACGCCAGCGCGGGTTGCAGCCGTATGGCTTTGATGGCCGGGGCAAGAGAGCCGACAAGCGAGGTGACGATGGACGCACAGGCCGCAATCATCGCCGCCGTATATGGGTATGCGGGCGGTTCCAGCGGCGAGTCGGCGGGCATCATCCACGGAATTGCCCAGACCAGCACCGCGGAGATGAGCACCGCGGCGAAGGCGATGATGAGGCCGAGCAGCACGGACGAGCCGATGACCTGTATGGCTATGCTGGCTCTGGTCGCGCCCAGTGCGCGGCGGATGAGCAGCTCGTGCGAGCATTGCTCGATGCCGGCCAATCCGATGTTGATCATGCCGATGGCGGATACCGACAACAGTAATATCGCGGTGACGGTGACGCCGAGTTGGAGAAAACCGATGACCTGCTCGTAATCATCGGCGTTGTCGGAACGGTTCCATGACGATATGCTGCCGGTCTCGACGTCGGACAACAGATCGTCCAACACGGTTTTGGCGTGTTGATCGTCCACGCCTTCATTGGGATGGACGAGGATGGTCAGCCCATCCGGTTCCCAGGCTTGCGGCCAGTAGCGTTGCAGTGTGGTCGCGTTGACGTAGATGGTGGGTGTGTCCGTCCCGTCGGCGATGACACCGTTCACCCGTGCCGGCACCTGTTGCGGATTTCCTGTCCGGGCGAGTGCCACGGTGCCATCGTGCACGTATTGGCGGGCGCTTTCGTTGACTGCGGTTTCCAGCGTGGCGGGTTCGTCCGCTCCGGTCAGCCATGTGCCCTCGATGATGGGGGCGGGCATGATTCTTGTCCGTTCGGCGTCGGTGATGATGATGGTGACGCGGCGTATCTCCGTGTTGCCGTCATCGGACGACGCCCATATGGCGAGGTCGTTGAGGTGATATTGCGCCGATGCGATTCCCGGACGGAAATGCGCGAGGCGTTCCTGCAAAGCCGTGACGACTTTGTATGTTCACCGATGATGGCACGTCGACGATGGCGCTATAGGTGGGTGACTTGCCTCCCAGTCGCGCGTTGACCGCTTCCAGATAGTCGCGTCCGAGCGTGCCGACGAGAACGCCGGCGATGAGGGCGATGATGCCGATGAACATCGACAGGGCGGTGAGGCTGGTACGCAACGGGTTGATGCGCAGATCCTTGGCGATCATGGCGGATCACGACAGTCCGCCCCTGTCGATCGTCAGTCGCGTTCGCATCGGGCGGCGAGCTGCGGGTCGTGCGTGACGAGGATGAGTGTGACCCCGAGTTCACGAACATGTCGGAACAGTATGTCGGCGACCATGTCGCCGGTTTCGGTGTCGAGCGCGCCGGTTGGCTCGTCGCAGATCAGCAGATCGGGATCGCCCACCAGCGCTCGGGCGATGGCCACGCGCTGCTGTTCGCCTCCCGACAGGCGCGACGGCATGCTGCACACCGTCCGGCTCCCGAGCCCGACGGTGTGCAGCATGCGCGAGGCTCGTCTTCTGATGACCCGCAGGGGGATGCCTCCCCGGTATTGCAATGGGAGTGCCACGTTCTCCCATGCGCTCAGATGCGGTATGAGGGAGTAGTTCTGGAACACGAAGCCGACATGCCGGCAGCGGAAGCGCGCCCGGTCGGCGTCGTTCCACGCGGCGCAGTCCCGCCCGTCATAGGAGAGCGTTCCGTCATAGTCGTTGTTGAGCAGCCCGACGATGGAGGCGAGACTGGTTTTGCCGGATCCTGATTTCCCGATGATGGCGGTGGACGTTCCCCTCTCGAACGATGCGCTGACATCGTCCACCATCGTCAGGCGTTCGCCGTCGGGCAGCCGGACTTCGGCGCTCAGATGTTCCAACCGGATGAGTGTGCTCATGATTGCGCTCCCGGTGTGAGATTCGGAGCTGTCGCGGACACCATGTCACCTTCCTCGAGACCGTCGAGGATGATGATCGACGTGCCGTCCGATGCCCCCAACTTCACGTTCACGGTGGCGAACGAATCTCCGTCACGCCTGCTGACCTGGCCGGAGGCGAGCCTGCCGGCGACTGCGGTGACAGGCAGGATCAAGGCGTCCTCGACCGCAGTCGCGGTCAGTACCACGGTGGCGTTCTGCCCGGGACGCGCCTGCACGTCCTTTGGGAACAGGCATTGCAGTGTGCGAGTCGATTCCGTCCCATGCGCAGTCGTCGCCGATCCGGCCGTATCTTCCGCTGAAGAGGGCGGAGTGGCGACGCCGTCATTCACTACCGCGGCACAGTCCGTGGGCCCCTGCGCGTCGGTGATCTGGAATCGGCCCGTCAACGGCTGGTCCGGGTCTATGGTCGCCAGCAGCGCGGTCGCATCCACGCTGGCGCTCATGCCGCCATACCGTATCGAGAACAGCGGATAGTCCGCGGCCATGTCGTTGTCCTGCGCGACCGTTTCGATCACGCCGTCGACCGGAGCCGTGACCTGCTGATCGCCGACGGTACCCAACACGTCGCCCGCATGCACGTATGCTCCTTGATCAGTCGTGGAGTGGAACCAGCCTTTCGCCGGAGTCGTAAGCGAGAACACAGGAGCCACCTGCACGCCGGTGGAGGAAGAGGACAACGGCGTGATGCCGCCCCTACGCACCTCGACCGTGGATGCTGGCCGCTTCGCCGTGGAGGAGGCGTCGGACGATGGCGTCCGCGACGGCGAGCAAGCCGTCATCATCGCGCACATCGTCGTGGCCGTCACGCACGCCAACAGGCATTTGAACGGTGCGATCGCATTCATTTCGTCAGTCCGTTCTCATGCCGGTACCATGTGCAGTCCGTGGTGTAGAAGTCCCGCATGGTCGAATAGTCGCCGAGTTCGGATTTGCCGATCACATCGTTCTCGTATATGCCATCCTTGTCCTCGTAGTAGTTCTTGAACCAGTCGGTATCCAGCAGCTTGCGCAGCTGCTGGAGGGCGCCTCGGGCTGCTTCCGCGTTGGTCTGGCTGTTGTCGAGAATGTCGCGTTCCACCGAGCACTGCCAGTAGACATACGCCTGTCCTTCCCCACTTCCCTTGGCATACAGCGAGGACGCGGCCTGCGCCTTGGGTATATTCGCTGGAAACGCATCGCCGTTCATCAGTTCAAAGGGGAAATCCTCGACGGTCGCCTTGTATTCCTCGTTCGCCTGCTGCCAGGTCAGCATGCCGCCACTTCCCGAGGTGCCGCGGTTCGGAGTCGTCCCGCAACCGGACAGCAGCATCACTGCGGTCAGAATGGCGGCCCTGCGTCGTGTTCCCGATTTCATCATCATGCCCCTTCGGACGATTGCACAACTGTCGCCAACCATTAGCCCACAGACGGCGATCCGGGAGCAAAAGACTGTCATGCGCGCGCATGACAACGATACGTCGAGGAGCATGGGATGCGCATACGATGGGTGGCATGACAGACCTATCGGACTCGCATACCATCTCCATCGGGGTGCTGGACAACGATTCGCTCGCCCTCAACGCCATAGCCGTGATGACGAGCCGTCTCTCCCCGCGGTTCCACATCATCTGGAGCACCACGTCCCCGGCGATGGCATTGCAGCGCTGCATGACCCACGGCGCGCGACCCGACGTGCTGGTCGTCGACATGGCCTTGGGAGGCATCACCGGCGCGGACATATGCGCCAGAATCCGTCGGCGCACTCCGACGATTGGCTTGGTGTGCGTCACCTCCTATGACCTTGATCCATATCGGCAAGACGCGGTCGAGGCGGGCGCACAATGCCTGATAGCCAAAGATGACATCGTCAAAGAGCTCCCGCAGGCCATACGATGCGCGGCACAGGGCGAGCCCGTCCCCGGCACCGGATTCCCCACCGCACGGGAAGCCAATCGCAAACTCAACGAAGGACACGCGACCGAGGGCCGGCTGCCGGAAAACGACAAGCCATCGCTGTCCTCCAGGGAACGGGACGTACTGCGCCTCTACGCGCATGGATCATCCACCGACGAGATAGCCGCGCTCCTGAATGTCAGCAAGGGCAGCGTCTTCACCTACGTCAACAGGGCATGCCGCAAGCTCCATGCCGCCGACCGCAAGGAGGCCCTCGCCATATGCGCCCGATACGATCTGCTCTGAACCGTATACACCACCCAGCCATACTGGCCGCGGGGCTGGTCCTCGCAGTGGCGATCCCTGTAGAGATGGGCGTGTACTCATCCCAGAACCTGCTGTCATGGTCGACCATACGCATATCGCTGCTCGTCGCCGTCCTGTGCGCCATGCTCGGAGCGGCACCGGTATGGGCCGCCTGTCTGCTGTTCGCGGTCTCAGGATACGCGTTGCTGTGGCTGTTCTCGCCGTTGACGACCATCATGATCGCCGCACTGACCTCCATAGCGGTCCTCTCGTTCGTCAAACCCCGCCTTGGAGCCGCTTCCGCACTGGCGGCCCTCGCCGCCCTCGCCGCGAACAACATGCAGAACAACCTCACCTCGTCGAACATCGTAGGCATGATCATCATGTGCCTATGCCCATTGTCGCTGGGGTTCAGTCTCAACCTGCTGTTCGCCCAACGGCAGGCGACCGCGACACTCAGGCAACGACTCGACCGCGAACACACGGCGCGTCACCTGCACGATACCATCAGCAACGACCTCGCCTACATGATCCTGCGCATCGACCAGGCAAGCCGCAGTGATTGCCCCGCCGATCGGGAGCAATATCAGCGCCAACTCACCGATCTGCGCGCCATCGCCGAAACGGCGCTCGACCACACCCACCAGGTGATACGACAACTTGAACGCACCGACAAACCAGACGATCGCAGCCGCATCGTCAAAATAAATAACGACGACAAAACCGACAGGAAAATCGAACAGCAGCGTGAACGGCTTGACGGCATCATTCAATCGCAACGACGTCGCCTTGGCGGCCTCGGATTCCAAGGTGACGACATCCTCGGGACGTTCGACCATCCACTGGCGGACGACATCCTCGACCTTCTCGAAGGACTGCTCAACGAACTGTACGCGAACATCGCCAAGCACGCCGCCCCGCACGAATGGTACGCCGTCACGATCTCCTTCGACCGGCGGCACGTCATCATTTCGGCAAGCGACGTACTAAAGGACGAAGCGGTACGGCTCGGACTCGGCAGCGGCCTCAAGAGATACCGAACCGTTATCGAATCCATGTCCGGGACGTTCGACATCACCGATGATTCCGACAACTGGAACGCGAACATCACCATTCCATTGTCTGTAACACGCCGGTAAAGGGAATGACGGCCTCCAGCTGCCAGTGGGCTTGTTCGGTGTCCGGCTGGCTTGCGCTGGTGTGTGTTCTTCGAGCGAGTCGATGACCTCGTGCGTGTGGCCCATGGCCCGGCTGGCGGCGTCGCGCAATTCGTCGAGCTGTTGCTGGTATTCGTGTTCGTCGGCGGGCATGCCGTCGGTCCCGGCGTGACCATCGGGACATCCAGCATGAGGATTACGCCCGTGACAAGCGCCGGCCACAGGAACCGGTCCGGGCGGAACATGCCGCCGACCAGGCCGGCAAGCACAGCCAGAGCCAACATGATATCGCGCACGGTCGCGGTGCCGGGGACCCATGCCGCCATCGAGAACACGTACTCCGCGAGCACCGCCACGTACAATACGGCGCAGGACGCCGCGATCACCGGATGCCCGGCATGCCGCAGGCCAAGCCGGTCGGAAAGCCGGGGCAGAGCAGATCGTATCTGGCGCATGCGTCCAGCACCTCCTTGCGGCTGGCGACTCCCAGCTTGTCGGCCACGCGGTGCACGTACGTGAACACGCTGCCCGTCCCGCCGCTCCTGCGACGGATGCGCCGGCACACGTCAGCGCCCGTGATTTTTCCCCCCAACGCCATATCCAACACCAGCGCATCCGGCCTGGTATGCGGGTTATGGCAATGCTCGATCGCCACCGCGGGCGAACCCGTGCCCCACATGACATGGAAGTCCTTGGATACGGCCGAGATCATCGCGCACATCGCATCCAGGGCGAACGGATCATTGTCCAATACGGGCGATACGGATCGACCGCGCCGCAGCCCGGTCATGTCATCATGTCCCATGCCGCTCATCGTGGCCACGGTCGCAGCCGGACAAAACCTGCTATCATGCGATTACTTGACACGATGTTGCGCTTTTGGCCATGCGCAGGTTGAATGGGATTGCGCCACGAAAGGATATGCCATGAACGATCTGCTGATTATCGACATGCTGCCCACGTACGGGCTGCTGTTCTACCTGCTGATCTCGGTATTCGTCTTCGTGGGATGCCGTGGTCTGCGCCGGAGGACCTCGGATCGTGGCCTGCTGCGTTTTGCCGTAGGCGCGTTCTTGGTTGTTTCCGCGCTCGGCGCCGTGTTCGCTGCGCTGGTGTATATCATGGCAGCGCCTTTGGCGCAGCCGGATATGGTCGACTTCTACCGCATGTACCGGCCAGGAGCTCTGATCTTCCTGCTGGGATTGTTCATCATACAATTTGTCTTCGGCGTCGCTGCCGTGTATCGGGGAAAGTAACCTGGTATATCCTGCGATAAACGCATTGGCAGACACTTGCTGCCTATCTGTAAACACACCCTAGATAAGGCTTGCGGCCGTTGGTCGAGCACAGTAGTAGTGTGGTCTGCTGTGTCAACAGGAGGAGTATGACCAATGCGGCTGATTGAGACATGGCTGGCGGACCAGGAACGCGCGTTTGACTTGTTCGCGAAATTCCCGGCGGAAGAGACGGGATTCGAGAACCCGGCGGCTGGCATGGACCGTGAACAATTCGCCGCATACGTGCGAGGGTTGCGTGATGAGTCGCTTGGCGTCGGCCTGCCGGACGGCTGGGTGCCAGCCACCAAATACATTCTCGTCAACGATGAGGGCGACTATGTGGGCATCTTCAACCTGCGTCACCGGCTCACCGACTTCCTGCGCAACGGTCCGGGCCACATCGGCTACGGTATCGCCCGCGAATACCGCGGCCACGGCTACGCGACCGCCGGGCTCAAGCTCACGCTCGCCAAGGCCCGCGAGCTCGGCATCGAGGAGGCTTACCTGAGTGTCCACAAAACCAATCCGGCAAGTCTTGCGGTGCAGCAGCATTGCGGCGCACGTATCGACCATGAGGACAAGACGGAATACTACACACGCATCGCCACCTGCATGGAGAGCGATGGCCTCTATGCGCGAGGCGATTGACGGCGCCTCTTGCGTGTAAATGGCCGATTATCAATCGGTTTTAATCGATTTCGCCTCGGTCGATAGAGTCGCCGTCGAGGAACCAATAATCGTGCGGATTTCCGCGTAACGCCATGAACGGCGTGAGTTCCACGCCCTGTGTCTCAGCTCTGCTCAGCAGATAGGCGCGGATAATCCACGGATACTCCAGCACGCCCGACTTGAGGGTGATGATTTGCTCCACTCTGCTGCCGCTGACGCCAAAATCCTTGCCGCCGTTCGGCGGTCAGACCCAGCCGGCTCATGTTCTCCTGAAATTCGCGGATAGTCGCCGCGCGTTGCTCACTGTTCAAAGACATGGCTTCATGGTAGCGCCGGACGCGTGTGGGAGGTCGGGCTGCTCACTGGAATACGCCGTCAGAGTAGTTGATCATTTCGAGTTCCGGGCCCATGTCTTCGGTTTGAGTCAGGCCGGTCTCATGGAAGCCGATGTGACGGTAGAAACCTTGGGCGTTGGTGTTGAATCCGGCGACCCACAAGGCGAGCCGATCGTTGCCGATGGCGCGTTGGCCTGCCTCAACCAAAGCACGGCCAACACCATGACGATGGCAAGATTCCAGCACATATAGCGAAGCCAGTTCCGCAGCCTCGGACCGTTTGATTGGCGAACGTGGCGTTTGCAGAAGCTCAGCAAAACCAATCACGTGGTTGTTCTCCAAAGCGACCAATACGACCTGATTGGGGTCTTTGGCGTGACTGCGCGTCAGTTTGAGCGCGAATTCGGGAGTGATCGCATCCACGATTCCCTGCGGAATATGCCCCTGATTGAGTTCGCGCCACGTGCACGACTGAACTTGGGCCTTTTCCTCAAACCATGGCGGCTCAATCGGAACAATACGAATCGTCATGCCGCCCATAGTAGGCCGGTTCGTGAGTACAGTGTCACTTGTTGTCATGTGATTGCTTGGCATCAGGTTGTATTGACCGTAATGGAGGCCACTGGATCAGCGCCGGAAACTCATGGAATTCGGGCTATTATGATGGGAGTAAGAAAAGCACAGCACAATTGAACATAAAGACGATCTGGAGCATTGCATGAGCGTCAATACGGCATTTGAAACCAGTGATTTGCCCAAAGCGGAGTTTATGTTTCCTGGGCCTGAACGCGATCGCTTGGTGAAGCTCATTCTGGACGGCGTAAAAACCGCCACCGCTGCGCTGATGATTGAATATGAGGAAGAGGTCGAACCGCTGCCGTGCGTTGGCGCGCATTCGGTGTTGGTGGATTCCGATGAACGACCCGTAGCCGTACTCGTCACCACTGCGGTTGACGTGATTCCGCTCGGAAAAGTCACTGACCGGTACGCCATCGATGAGGGTGAAGGCGACGTCACGGCGGCCCAATGGCGGAGCGCACACGAATCTTTCTGGAATTCGGCGGAATACCGCGATGAATTCGCCAACCCAATCTTTCCGTTGAACGACAACTCGCTCATAGTATTCGAGCATTTCGAAGTCGAGCAACGGTTGGAGTCGAATAACGCATTAGGTTAGGCGATAGCAAAACTTTTCTTCAGGCAACTCTCCGAGCTCCGCAACATCTGAAGGAATGCCCATGTCCACTAGAGCGACAGAAGCGGAAAGCGTATTGAAGGAGCATATGGGATATCTTCCGGTATCGGAAATGGAGCGTCGAGGAGTTTCCCGCACGGAGATTTCGCGATTCGTGCGTGAAGCCAAGCTTGAGAAAGCGGCAAAGGGCTTATATGTTTCACCGAATGCGGAGTCCGATCCGCTGTTCGAATTGCAGTATCGATATCCGAAAGCCATTTTTTCGCATGAAACTGCGTTGTTCTTGCTTGGAGAGGGGGCGAGCCCCCCTGACACCGACGATTACCTTACCGCAATCATCAGGTACGGCTCGTCTCAAGAATGAAGACGTAACAGTGAGAAAGGTGGCCGACAATCGCTTTACAATTGGCCTGGCGTCGGCTATCACTATGTTCGGGCATACGGTTCGCGTTTATGATTTGGAACGAACCATTTGCGATTTGTTCCGCTCCCGCAGCACAGTGGATCCGCAAGATTTGCAATCCGCCTTCCAGAATTACATGAGATCCGCGCACACTGACTTGGTCAAACTCATGAACTACGCTCGCGAATTTCGGCTCGTGAACGTGATGCGCCCTTACCTCGGAGCGGTGATGCCGGCATGGTTCACCGGCGAATTCATCTTGTAGGCAGATTCAGCATCTTGTAGGTAGCTGGCCTTGGCGAGAGGTCATTGCAATGGCGGTATTCCGATCATCGCCATTGGAATCATCTGCCTACAAGAGCACGAAACACCCTACAAGATGAGACGGGCCAGTTGGGTCAGTCCCATTCATCCTGCCGGTTCGCAGGCCGCAATTGTCAGTCACAACTGGTGCATCTTCCTCATCCATGCGAATGATACGAATCGCCTTTCATCCCAATGATTTCGCTCTCATGGCCGATACCCGCATGCCGTCATGTTCCGTACCTTGGAATCAGAAGTCGAGAGTCATGGTCCGAAACCGAACGGAGCGGGCCGAAGCAGGGAGCATTGAAGATGGGATTTCTTAAGAACTTTTCCGAACCGTTTGCGTTCGCGCTGGCATTGTGGCCGTTTGTGTCCATGCTGCTGACGGTGCCGGTGCTGGCGCTGCTGTATCACCGCGACAATCGCATCCGACTGTCGTCGGCCATAGTGGCGTATGGCACGGTGCTGTATCTGCTCGGCCTGCTGTGCTTCACACTGTATCCGATGCCGGCCGATGCGGCGGCCTATTGCGCCGCGCACCATCTGACACCGCAGATCAACCCACTGCAGTTCATCGGTGACATCCGTACCGATGGTCTCACCGCCGTACTGCAAATCGCGTTTAATATCGTGTTCTTCCTGCCGTTGGGCTTCATCATGGGCCGTATCTGGCGTTGGCCGCTGCCGGTTACCGCAGTACTGTCGTTCGCCACGTCGCTGTTTCTGGAGACGATGCAGCTGACCGGCCTCATGGGCGTGTTCCCGTGCGCCTACCGTCTGTTCGACGTGGACGATCTCCTGTGGAACACGACCGGCGCGCTGATCGGGTTCGCGCTGGCCATGTTCTCGCTGCGCCTGATTCCGGCGCGGGTCGCCGATACGACGCCGACCACCACACCGGCTTCATGAGGCGGCTGATCACGTTCATCATCGACATGACGCTGATCGGGTTCGCCGTGATGCCGACGCATCTGTTCGTCATGATCGTCCAATCGAACCTGCCTCGGGCTCCAACGGCTCATGGCAGTCGATGGAACCGTTCGACTGGACCGGCTCGATCCTCTTCCTGGCGGCGCTCATCCTCTTCGAGGGCGTGGTGCCATGGTTGCGCGGCGGCTGTACGCTCGGCGGCAGCTTCACGCATATGACAGTGGAAACCCGGCCGCGAGAAGGCTGGCGGCGTGCGGCGTTCTATGTGGCGCGCATGGCGACGCTGATCGCCGTGGTGTGGTGGCATAGCGGCGGATTCAATCTGCTGGTGTTCATCGGCCTCGGCATCTTCTGGATGGTCAAGCATCAGATGCCGTACGACCTGATATAAGACGTAATTCGCCGAAAAAGTGGGGCTCTTGGCTTTCAAGGGGCTGATTTCGTCCGGTGGGGACATCTACTTGGCTTTCGAGGGGCTGCTCAAACGCCAAACCGCAAGTATAAACGGCTTTGTGGCAACGACATAACGCCATTCAGAGCCTTGCCTACTTGGGCATCAGCCCCTTGAAACGGGGATAGACCTCCGGCGAACGCCGAATCAGCCCCTCGAAACCGAGTTAGGCGCTCTTTTCGCGTTTGAGCTGCCGTTCGAGGGCGTAATAGACCGCATAACAGCAGGCGACGAACGGAATCATGCAATCAGGGTCGAACGTTGCGTCTCATCGAGCACCACGAGCACCAGCGCGCCGATGCACATCACGATGGCCAGCCACGGCAGCACCGGGAAACCGGGCGCACGGTAGTCGAGCTCATCGGCGCTGTGCCCGTCCCTCGCCCATTCACGCCGGAAACGGATATGGCACACGCACACGGAGAACCACACCACCAGCGTCGCCAAACCGGATACTGCGACCAACACCAAATTACACGGTCGAGGCGGCGAGCACGGAAGACAGCAGCGCCAGCAGCGAACCCGCCATGCTGAACAGCACGGCCCACACCGGCACACCACGGAAATTCGTCTTGGCGAATCGCGCGGGAATCAGCCGCTCCTTGGCCAGCGACCATACCATGCGCGAACACCACCACAATGAACACGGCCGACCACACCCAGGACGGCGAATGAGGAAACCATCGCTGCATCAGCAGCCCGGCCGCCGTGAACTCCGATGCGAGCGCCACCGCCCAGTTCAGCCAATACAGGATAGCAATGGTGAACGCGGTGCCGGGGCCGATGAACCGCTTCGCATACATGTGGAAGCTGCCGGCATACGGCATGGCCACGGACAGTTCGCCCAGCGAGACCATCACACAGTAGACGAGCAGGGAGCCGACCGCGTAAGCGAGGATCGCGCCCAACGGCCCCGCCTGATGAATCGTATAGCCGGAGCTGACGAACAGGCCGGTACCGATTACGCCGCCCAGGGAGATCATCGTCAGGTGGCGCGACTCCATTTTCCGTTCGAGGCCGGTATCGTCCTTGGGTGTGCCGGCTGCCGCCATGCTCGGGTCTCCTTTGGTCGGGTGAACAGTTGTGTCTCGTGTCGGTTGTGCGGGCGGCGCTCGATGCCTCCTACCATATGATAGCGGTAACACGAACAGCGAGTGGAACACGAGGAATTTGGAATGACGGAACTGTATATCGGATCGCATCTGTCGACGGCCGGCGGATGGAATGCGCTGCTGGAACGCTCCCATGAGGAGGGTGGCACCGCGTTCGCGTTCTTCCCGCGATCTCCGTATGGCAAACGTTCCAAGGCGCTCGACCCGGCCGGTGCGGCGGCGTTCGGTGCGCGTCTGAAGGCTGAGGCTATGGGCCGTTGGTCGTCCACGCGCCGTACGTCTACAATCTGGCCGGCAAGGATGAGGCCAAGCGCGCATTCGCGATCGAGGCGTTGGCCGAGGACATCGAGCTGCTGACCGCCATTCGCGCGGCCGGCCAGGAGGTATATATCAACATTCATCCCGGCGCGCATGTGGGCCAAGGCGCCGAGACCGGCTGCCGGCTGATTAGCGAGGGGCTGAATCAGGTGTTCGAGCGTGCGGATGGCGTCATGGTGCTTCTGGAGACCATGGCCGGCAAAGGCACGGAATGTGGCCGCAATTTCGATGAGCTCGCCACGATCATGGATGGCGTGGAGAATAAGGCGAACGTCGGCGTCACGTTCGACACCTGCCATGTGTTGGATGCTGGCTACGATTTGGAGAACGACTACGACGGCGTGATGCGCCAGTTGGATGAGGTGATCGGCTTGGCCAGGGTCAAGGCGATTCATGTGAACGATTCGCAGTTCGGCCTCGGCTCGCATAAGGACCGTCACGCCAACATCGGCGAAGGGCAGCTCGGCATCCCGTTCTTCACGCGACTGGTCAACGATCCGACCATGGCCAAGCTCCCGATGATTCTCGAAACCAAGGAGCAGACGCCGACCACGCACCGCGACGAAATCGCGCTGCTGCGCGGGCTGGTGGACTGAATCACATCGGCAGTTCAGCACCACCACCGGCAGCAACGGCACCTACTGGTCCACCTACCAACGGTGACATCGTTGTCATGCGAACTTCATATACCACAATTCCACAATATGATTTCATAGTTATGACACTGTGATACATATATAGCAAACAATGATTCAGTGACGATCTCTCGTCAAAGATGTTCCGTCAAAACAGGCGCATGGGCTCGGTCGAATCCAACGGCTGAATCAGGCGTTTGCCGTCGCCCTGCAGCGGGGCGACCTCGTGAAATTGCAAGCGGCGGGATAACGCAGTGCCTGAGTTCCGCACGCCGGCGAGCAAGGATGCGCCGTCGATTGTGCGGTCCAGCCACGGCGTCCCATTCCAAGTCGAGCGCGAAACGTCTGTACATGCGTGCCAGTTTATGCCAATGTTCTGCCTAAGCCGGAATCGCCTGCGAAAGCCCAGAATGTAGGACGGGTTCGGCAATCGGGACAGGACGTGACCTAGAGTGGCGCATGACCGAACACCAACAAAGGGAGGACCATGTCGGTTTTGGACGAACTGGTGGCGGGAGCGCTGGAGGATCAGCGCACCCGTGAGCTCACCGTATCGCTTGAGGATGTGAAGAAGGCCACGCTGGCGGCCCCGGCTCCGATTGACGCGACACGATGGCTTAAGCGCGCCGACGGCATCCCCGTGATCGCCGAGATCAAGCGCGCGTCCCCGTCCAAGGGCCACCTGTCCGACATCCCGGACCCGGCCGCGCTGGCCCGCGAGTACGAGAAGGGCGGCGCAAGCGCCATCTCCGTGCTCACCGAAGGCCGCAAATTCCTCGGCAGCCTTGACGATTTCGACAAGGTCCGCGCCGCCGTGCACATTCCAGTGCTGCGCAAGGACTTCATCGTCACCGACTACCAGATCTTCGAGGCCCGCGCCCACGGCGCCGACCTGGTGCTGCTCATCGTCGCCGCATTGGACGACGCCCAGCTCAAGCACCTGCTCGACCTGGCGCACGAGCTCGGCATGACCGTGCTGGTGGAGACGCACACCCGCGAAGAGATCGAACGCGCCCGCAAGGCCGGTGCCAAGGTGATCGGCATCAACGCGCGCAACCTGAAGAACCTCAAGGTGGACGTGAACAAATACAACGAACTCGCGGCCGATCTGCCCGATGACGTCATCAAGGTGGCGGAATCCGGCGTATTCGGCGCGGTCGAGGTCGAAGACTACGCCCGCGCGGGAGCGGACGCGGTACTGGTCGGCGAGGGCGTGGCCACCGCCGACAATCATGAACTTGCAGTGGAACGACTAGTAAAGGCAGGAGCACAAGTGAAAGCATCCGAAACGACCCGCTCAGCGAACATCAGGGACCGTATTGGGGCCAGTTCGGTGGCCGCTATGTGCCCGAGGCCCTCATCACCGCCCTCGACGAGCTTGAGCGCGTGTACAGCAAGCCAAGGCCGACCCCGAATTCCACAAGGAATTCATGACGCTCCAGCAGCGTTACGTGGGCCGCCCGAGCCCGCTGACCGAAGCCCCCGCGCTTCTCCGCACTTGTCAAAGAGAAGACCGGTCTCGACGCCCGTATCTTCCTCAAGCGTGAGGACTTGAACCACACCGGCGCGCACAAGATCAACAACGCGCTCGGCCAGGCCCTGCTCGTCAAGCGCATGGGCAAGACCCGCGTGATCGCCGAGACCGGCGCCGGCCAGCACGGCGTGGCCACCGCCACCGTGTGCGCCATGCTCGGCCTCAAGTGCCGCATCTACATGGGCCAGATCGACGCCCGCCGTCAGGCCCTCAACGTGGCCCGCATGCGTATGCTCGGCGCCGAAGTGGTCGAGGTGACCCTTGGCGACAAGATCCTGAAGGACGCCATCAACGAAGCCCTGCGCGACTGGGTCACCAACGTCAAGGACACGCACTACCTGCTCGGCACCGTCGCGGGCCCGCACCCGTTCCCGGCCATGGTGCGCGACTTCCAGAAGATCATCGGCGAGGAAGCCAAGCAGCAGCTCCAGGACTGGTACGGCATCGACCATCCGGACGCGATCTGCGCCTGCGTGGGCGGCGGCTCCAACGCCATCGGCGTGATGAACGCCTTCCTGGACGACGAGCGCGTGAACCTCTACGGCTACGAAGCCGGCGGCAACGGCCCCGAATCCGGCAAGCACGCCATCCGCTTCGCCCCCGGCACCGGCCAGCTCGGCCATGTTCCAGGGCGCCAAGAGCTACCTGCTGGAAACCGACGAAGGCCAGACGCTCGACACCTACTCGATCTCCGCAGGCCTCGACTACGCTTCCGTGGGCCCCGAGCACGCATGGCTCAAGGACATCGGCCGCGTGAACTACAGCTGGGCCACCGACGAGGAGGCCATGAACGCCTTCCGCGACCTGAGCCAGACCGAGGGCATCATCCCCGCCATCGAAAGCTCGCACGCCGTGGCCGGCGCGTACAAAGCCGCCGCCGATCTGAAGGCCAAGGGCTATGACAAGGCCGTGATGATCGTGAACATCTCCGGCCGAGGCGACAAGGACATGGCCACCGCCGGCAAGTGGTTCGGCTACCTGACCGACGATCAGGCCGCCGCGCTCGATGTGGCCGGCGCCCACGGCAATACTGTCGCCTGAACAAGAAGAGGAGATTTTTGATTATGACCAATGAAGCAACCACGCCGTCCGGCCAGCCGCTGGGCATCAGCCACAAGCCCAGCAAGTCAGGCGCTATGTTCACCAAGTTCAAGGCCGAGAACAAGCCTGCCTTCATCGGCTACCTGCCCTACGGCTTCCCGAACCCGGACGTCTCGCTTGACGCCTTCAAGACGATGGTCGAGCACGGCGTCGACGCCGTGGAAATCGGCCTGCCGTACTCCGACCCGGTCATGGACGGCCCGGTCATCCAGCTGCCGCCTCCATCGCCCTGAACAACGGCGAGACCATCAAGCGCGTGTTCGAGGCCGTCGAAACCGTGGCCAACACCGGCGGCGTGCCGCTCATCATGAGCTACTGGAACCTCGTGTACCACTACGGCGTCGAGCGTTTCGCCCGCGACTTCGAGAACGCCGGCGGCGCCGGCCTCATCACCCCGGACCTCATCCCGGACGAGGCGGGAGAGTGGATCGAAGCCTCCGACCGTCACGGACTCGACCGCATCTTCCTGGTCTCCCCGGACTCGTCCACCGAGCGCCTCGAAACCGTGGCCCGCAACGCGCGCGGCTTCGTGTATGCGGCCGCCCGCATGGGCGTCACCGGCGAACGCGCCACCATCGACGCCTCGCCCGAACTGCTCGTGGAACGCACCCGTCAGGCCGGTGCCGAGAACGTGTGCGTGGGCATCGGCGTGTCCACCGCCGAACAGGCGCCAAGGTCGGCTCCTACGCGGACGGCGTCATCGTCGGCTCCGCGCTCGTGCACACCCTGCTCGCGGACGACAACAAGACCGCACGCGACCCGAAGGAAGGCTTGAAGCTGCTCGCCGCCAAGAGCGAGGAACTGGCCGAAGGCATCCACAACGCCCGGTGAACGCCCGGTGCGCCTCACGCGGGTTGTGCCGTGACACGGTAGGGTAGTCACAGAGCATCAAGCACAACCCGCGCGTGGACACACCATGAGCACCAGCAAGTAGAGGCACGATGAATCTGGCTTATATTCCCTCGCCGACCTTCTCCAAGTTCGAGATCGGCCCGTTCACTATCCACATGTACGCGATCTGCATCCTGATCGGCATCTGCGTGGCCGTATGGATCCTCGCCACACGTTGGAAGCGGTACGGCGGCACCTTCGACCAGATTCTCGATACCACGCTCGTCACCGTGCCCTGCGCACTGGTGGGCGCGCGCCTTTACCACTGCATCACCACGCCGGCCGACTACTTCCCGCCCACCGGCAACTTGGTCAACATCCTCAAGGTGTGGGAAGGCGGCATGGCCATCTTCGGCGGCATCTCCGTCGGCACCTTGGTGGCGTTCCTGTGGTGCCGTCACAAGCACTATCCGTTCGCGATCTTCGCCGATGCCATCGCCCCCGCGCTGCCCGTGGCCCAGGCCATCGGCCGACTCGGCAACTGGTTCAACCAGGAACTCTACGGCTGGCCCACCACGTTGCCGTGGGGCCTGAAGCTCAACGACGCGGACGCCATCGGCAAATCCGAAATCTGCTATTCCGGCGCGCAATGCCCGGACTACAGAACCACGCTGTTCCACCCGACGTTCCTCTACGAGATGATCTGGAACCTCATCGGCGCCGCGCTCATCATCTACCTCGGCCACAAGCTCGCCGACCGGCTCAAGGCCGGCCAGCAGTTCGCCATGTACCTGATGTGGTACGGCCTGGGCCGCACCTGGATCGAGAACGTGCGCATCAACTACTCCACGGTGATCCTGGGCCTGAGGACCAACGTGTGGACCGCGATCATCGTCTTCGTGCTCGGCTGCATCCTGTTCGTCGTGCTCTACCAGTACGGTCCGGACCCCAAGGCGCAGGCGCGCGGGCTTGCGGCGGTCACCGCCGACGAGCTCGAACGCCAGAGCATCGAAGAGGAACAGCTTCGCCAGAAGAAGCAGGCCAAGCGCACTAAGTGACACCACGATAAACAGCGCCGAAACAGCGCGAAACACGGGACCCCAAGTCCCATTGCACAGATAAGGTAGGAAACCATGAGCAATATCGCAATCGCACCCAGCATCCTGTCCGCTGACTTCTGCAACCTCGAACGTGATCTCAAGGCCATCGCCAACGCCGACCTGGTCCACGTCGATGTCATGGACCATCATTTCGTGCCGAACCTGACCCTGGGCGAGCCGATCGTCGGCCGCATCTGTCAGGTCACCGATCTGCCGGTCGACGTGCACCTCATGATCGAGGACCCGGACCGTTGGGCTCCCGAATACGCCAAGCTCGGCGCCGCCTCCATCTCCTTCCACATGGGTGCCACCCACGCCCCCGTGCGTCTGGCCCGACAGCTGCGCGAGATGGGCTGCAAGGCCTGCTTCGCCGTGCGTCCGGCCGAACCGGTCGAGCCGATCTTCGATATCCTCGACGAGTTCGACATGGTCCTCATCATGACCGTTGAGCCCGGCTTCGGCGGCCAGAAGTTCCTCGACAACCAGATGGCCAAGGTCCGCCGCCTGCGCGATGAGATCACCCGCCGTGGCTTGAAGACCCGCATCCAGGTCGATGGCGGCGTGAGCCCCAAGACCGCGCACATCGTGGCCGAAGCCGGCGCCGACGTGCTCGTTGCCGGTTCCGCCGTGTACGGCGCCGAGAATCCCGCCCAAGCCATCGACGACATCCGCACCAAGGCCGAGGCCGCGTTCAAGGCCTGAGCTCCAAGCCTGAACCGCAATCCACCTTTCATCCATAACCGCAAGAAAAGAATCTGAATCACATGAAGACGTTTGAATCCCTGTTCGCCGAACTGTCCGAAAAGGCCCAGACCCGCCCCGAAGGCTCCCTGACCGTCGACGAGCTCGACAAGGGCACCCACTTCATCGGCAAGAAGATCATCGAAGAGGCCGGCGAGACCTGGATGGCCGCCGAATACGAGGGTGCGGACCGCACCGCCGAGGAGATGAGCCAGCTGCTCTACCACGTCCAGGTCATGATGATCAAGCACGGCCTGACGCTCGAAGACGTCTACAAGCACCTGTGAGAGGAACGCAAATGCTGAGAATCGCAGTGCCCAACAAGGGCATGCTATCCGAACCCGCGTGGAACATGCTGGCCGAGGCCGGCTACCGTCTGCGCACCAACTCGCCAGCTGGTCGTGCAAGATCCCGACAATGGCATCGAGTTGTTCTACCTGCGTCCGCTCGATATCGCCGTATACGTGGGCCGCGGCGCCATCGACGTCGGCATCACCGGCCAGGATCTACTCAAGAACTCCGGTACCGCCGCGCTCGAGCACATGCCGCTCGGCTTTGGTGCCTCGACCTTCCGTTTCGCCGCACCGAACGAATCCCCGATCACCACCCTGGAGGATGTTCAGGGCAAGCGCGTGGCCACCACATTCGATAAGCTCGTACACGACTATCTGGTCGAGCACGGCATCCAGGCCGAGACCATCCATCTGGACGGTGCGGTCGAATCCTCCGTGCAGCTGGGCGTGGCCGATCTCATCGCCGACGTGGTCTCCACCGGTACCACCCTGCGCAACGCCGGCCTGCGCGTGTTTGCCGAACCGCTCATGCACTCCGAAGCTTGCCTGATTCGTTCGCCGCGTCTGAACGAGCAGGACCCACGTCTGGCCGTGCTGACCCGCCGTCTGCAAGGCGTGCTCACTGCGCATCAGTATGTGCTGATGGACTATGACATTCCGATCAGCAAGGTCGCCGCCGCCGTGGCCGTGACCCCTGGCTTTGAAAGCCCGACGATCTCCCCGCTGCACGACAAACAGTGGAACGCCGTGCGAGTCATGGTTCCCAAGGCCAAGGTCAACCAGCTGATGGATGATTTGTACGAAGTCGGCGCACGCGGCATCATCGTTACCGCTCTGCAAGCCTCCCGCATGTAGACTGTTAGTCGATATGACCAACCAGAAAGTCAACGCCAGATACAGTCCGGAAGCACGTGACATCTATTTCACTGTGCCCAATTTGATCAGCGCGCTGCGAATCATCTCGATTCCTTTCATCAGCGTGCTGATCTCCAAGCACGAGATGATTGCGGCGCTAGCCTGATCGCCATTTCCTCGGCTTCAGACGGACTTGACGGCATCATCGCGCGCAGATTCAACCAAGTGAGCAAGATCGGTCAGATTCTTGATCCGATCGCCGACCGACTGCTCATTTTCTGCTCGATTCTGGCTCTCAGCGTCGCCGGCATCATCCCATGGTGGATGCTGATTATCGTGGGACTGAGGGATCTGTGGATGGCGATTCAGGTGCTATGGCTTGCCCAGTACGGTTATGGTCCGCTGCCCGTGCATTTCGTGGGCAAGGCCGGTACCGCGCTGCTGATGATTTCCATCGTCGGTCTGATTTTCGCCGATTTGGGCACCAGTACGTTTTTCCACTTGCTCTACATCGCCGCGCTGGCCGCCGGCATCTGGGGCATCGCCATGTATTGGCTCGCCGGATATATCTATACCAAGCAGGGCGTCGGATTGCTACGCAAGGAACTGGGGGAGAAGTATGGCGCTTGAGGCCACGGCCCCGGTCTCATTCCCCGTACCCAAGGAGAATGAGCCGGTACGACGCCGCGCCGTGTTCTCCCACTCAGTCCGAGGCGCGGAATCACATCATGCGCTTTCCCCGGATGACGCCGCCGCCATCCGCACCAGACGTCGCCGTAAAACCAACGACGATTCGCTTCAGCTCATCGATGATCTTGTCAATCGTCCGATGGATCCGATGTTCTCCGACTCACGACTGGTCCATGAGCATCGTTCGACCTTCTCCATCTGGTTTAATCGCATCGTCGTATTCATCATCTGCGTCGGCGTTGGCTTTGCCTGCAGCCTATTCGTGCAACAGTTGCAATCCGATCCGCGTAAGCAGGTACGGCAGACTTTGGCCACGCAATTGGAGAATCGCAACTCGCAAATAGACGAACTCACCACGGACGTCAATAATTTGCGCTCCCAAGTTGACGAACAGTCCAAGAAAATATCCGGCAGCGTGAAAAGCGATACGCTTATCCAAGACGAAATGGTCAATGGTGCCACGGTGGTCGAAGGCGAAGGAATCACCATGACGCTGGCCGATCCAATCGCGGCAAGCCAGTCGGATCAATCCTCCTCGACGAGAGTCGGCACCTCCACGAACATCCGAGTCATCACCGATCTGGATCTGCAGCAACTGGTCTCCCTGATGTTCCAAAACGGAGCCGAAGCCATTGCCATCAACGGTAATAGGCTCGGCGCGCAAACCTCGATACGCAAGGCCGGCGGGCATATTCTCATCGGCATGACCGCGATACAAAGCCCCTATACCATTGAAGCCATAGGCGATAAGAGCGCCTTGGCCGAAGCGATGGGGAAGAAGAAACTTGCAAGTCTTTACGATTCCTTCAAGGAAGCCGGTATCTACCCGCAGGTGAGCAAATCCAATTCGATTACACTTGAGGCAGCAGTCACTGGCGAAGTGAAGTACGCGGAAAGGAATGAATAATGGCAGCCGTTCTGGGACTAATCATCGGCGTCGTCATCGGCGTGTTCGTCAAGCCGGACATTCCGATCATCGTGCAGCCTTATCTGCCGATTATGGTGGTCGCTGCTCTTGACGCCCTGCTGGGTGCCGCGCGAGCCTATTTCGAGCGCAGCTTCTCCGACCGCGTGTTTGTGATCTCCTTCCTCGCCAACGTGGTGACGGCAACACTGCTCGTGTTCCTCGGCAACCAGCTCGGCGTCGGTTCGCAGCTGCAGACAGCCGTCATCGTCGTACTCGGCATCCGCATCTTCTCCAACGTGTCCGCGATCAGACGCTTCATCTTCCGAGGCTGACAAGGGTACTGACGTATGGCACGTAAAGCACAATCAGACAACATGCTGGAGAAAATGCGCGACCAGCATGCACAAGACAAGGTCAACGACCGGATGGAAACCGGGTCGTTTCCCACGGTGCGTAAGAAGCCCCGGAAGGATCTCAACCGTGCCAGCAACAAATCACGGTTACTATCCTCGATTCTCATCGCTCTGATGTGCGCGTTGTTGGGTTTCGCCTACATGAGCCAGATCAATAACACTAAATCCACGTACGAAACGATGGACGAGAGTGAACTGGTAAGGCTGCTGAACGAGTCGAATACGCAAATCTCCAATCTCGAGCAGCGTAAAACCCAGTTGAACAGCCAGCTCAACTCGCTGAAATCGGCGGCTAACGAGCAGGAGCAGGCGCGTAAGATCGCCAAGCAAAACGAGGAGACCAGCGGCTTGATCTCCGGCAGACTCCCGGCAAAGGGTCAAGGCGTGACCATCCGAATCGGACGAGGCTTGACGACTAAAGTGGACGCCTCAATCATGTTCAACCTTATCGAGGAACTTCGCAATGCCGGTGCCGAGGTAATCGCCATCAATAACGTGCGCGTCATCACCTCCACCTACATTCAGGACGCCGAGGAAGGTTTGATCGTGGATGGCACCACCATCAAGCCCACATACACGGTGAAGGCCATTGGCAATCCGCAGGAACTGTCCAACGCAGTCGATATCGCCGGCGGTGTGGGCGCTCAGCTCCAGGTGAAATACGGGTCCAACGTCAATGTACAGCCTTCTGACAGCATCATTATCGACGAAGTACGCGAAGCTACGCAAAACCAGTATGCAAAGACGGTAGAATAGGGGATTATGACCAACCCGATTCCTAGCGCAGGCGAAACCACCATTATCGGCCTGCCCGCGATTAATGTACTGCCCATTACCACCACCGGCGATCGACCGCTGACTCAAGAGGATCTGGACACCATCACCAGATTGTCCGAGGGAACGGCATTGCTGATTTCCGCCAGGGGAGCGGTCTCAGGTTCTCGTTACTTGCTTGACGAGGATGAAATCACCGTCGGCCGTGATCCGCGAGCTGATATTCTGCTCGACGACTCCACCGTATCCCGTCAGCATGCCGTGTTCCGCAGGGTCAACGGTCAGTTCTTTGTGGTTGACGCAGGAAGTCTGAACGGCACCTACGTGAACCGTCAGCGTGTTGATCAGGCGACGCTGAAGAACGGCGACGAAATCATGATCGGTAAATTCCGCCTCGTGTTCTTCACGAAATCTGCCATTATTTCCCAATAGTCCACACCCAGCACGGGGTTAGACTGATTGCAGAAATTGCAATCATGTGATTACACCAGTGTGAGTCATATGCGAGACACGCATGAGTTAGGGGAGTGCCATGGGACAGACCGGGCTGCATCTTCATGTTTCGCTTGAGGACCGTCAGAATCTGAACGCTGACGCGATTCAGGGGGAGTTGTTCTCCAACGTCGATACTGAGGAGATCAAGCGCGGCTACCGTGGCACTGTGGCCTCCAAGGTGGCCGGCATCACGTACCGACAGCTCGATTATTGGGCACGCAAGCAGATTGTTGAGCCGTCCATCACGCCGTCTCATGGCTCCGGTTCACGACGACTATACTCGTTTAAGGATGTGGTGATTCTCGCTGTATCCAAGAAGTTGCTTGATGCCGGTGTGAATCTGCAGAACGTAACGGCGGCCATCGGATTCTTGACTCAACGCAGCACCGATCAGCTGGCCAATGTGACCATCATGTGCGATGGTCAAAACGTACATGAATGCACAACCAGCGAACAGATGCTCGAACTGTTGCAAAGCGGTAAGGCAGTGTTCGCCGTGTCGGTGGGTTCGTTGTGGCACCAGATTGAGACGGCCTTGGAACAGGAAGAATATGTTGATCTTGAGGCCAAGCCGCTGACGATTGCCACGGGCCGTCCGATTGATGAACTGACTGCCATGAGGATGCGCAAGAAGCTCGAGGCACAGCGCTTGCAACGCGCAACCGCCTGATACATGTATGGTTGTTGGCGACTTGCCGGCTTTGGTCGGCAGGTCGCTTTGTTGTATGTGTTGCTTTTGTTGCCTGCCATCTTATGTTTTTATATGTTGCGGTGATTATTATGACTGATTGGAGGACCGGGTGAACGGGATTGTTGTCGGATTGTTGCCGGGCGTTCTGTGGATGGTCGCCGTCATCTTTGCTGTGTCCATCATCACTATAACGGTCAGCCGAGGTCATCTGTTCACGCCGAAACGCCGGCGACCGCCGGTCGATCCGGTCGACTGGTCGATGGTGAAAACGCATTTCATGTCGTTTGCGGCGGCGCTGATCCCGTTTCCCGTGTTGACGTTTACAGCGGATCTGATGGATGCTCGCATGCTCGCGTTCTACGACCACGCGCAATTGCCCGGAGCAATCATCATATTCGCGCTGGTGCTGCTGGAACTCATCGCCATGTATCTGCAGGCACGCAACGCTTCGGAAACCGAAATGGACAAGCGTTTGGGCGTTGCTTCTCACCGGAATAAGGATGATGTTGCGAAGTAGCCGATTCTCTGCGGCGAGGCTAATCCGCAGCTAGATACTACTGGTTCGGCTAAAATCACCACATACTATTAGCCGATAATGTACGTTATGTCAGATTAGTTATCCTTGACAAGGATTCGGTCGCCTGTATCAACTAGTCCACGCATACCAAGGCCGACAGCCAAAGGAGCACCGGAGCATACCAGGCCGACAGCCAAAGGAGCACCGGAGCGACCACCGCAATTGCAAGAATCGCCGTGCCTTTCAGCCAATCCTTGTCATCTCGTTTCCAGTGGAATGCTCGCCAAATGAACCATATCAGCATGGGAATCTCATACAGCGACAGCAATGGCAAACCGATGAAAACCAGGTCGAAGCCCGCGGCGCAGGCTCCATCGCATCCCATCATGAAGAAGTCCTCGCCGTTGTGTTTCAGTGTGTTTGGAAATAACGGTTTACGGCTTCTTCGATCTGCTCGGGCTTCTCGATGATTTCGTAGGCACCGTGTTCTTCCATCTCACCGGCCGGAGCGTAGCCCCAGCGGCAGCCAATGGCGTCCAGATTGCAGGCGTGGGCGCCGTCGATGTCGGTGTAGCGGTCGCCGATCATCACGCCTTGTCCCCCGCTGCAGCATCAAAACCGATTTTGTCGAAGCAGTACCGAATCACCTGATCCTTGTCCAAACGAGAGTTATCCCTGGATGCGCCATAGATGCCGTCCAACAGCTCGATCAGATGGAAATGCTCACAGATCGGAACGCATTGGTACTCGGGCTTGCAGCTGGCCAACGCCAGATAATAGCCGTCGGCACGCAGCTTGAGCAGCTGTTCGCGGATACCGGGAAACACGACGTTCACCAAGCGGCCGGGAACTTTGTTGCCGGGCTCGTTCGGATCATCGAACACGGCGCGATCCGCATAGTAGCTGCGGTAGATGGTGACCGCCCGGTCAAGCTCATCCTCCGGCACATGGTTGCGTCGCAGCGATTCGATGATGGCCGGACCAATGAAACGATGCAGCTCGGCATCGTCGGGAACCGGGCGACCCAATTCCTCGAACGTCTTGACGACGGAGGCGATGATGCCGCCGTCGGACTTGGTAAGCGTGCCGTCGAGGTCCAACAGGACCACTTTCATCGGATGCTGTGCCATTGAGATTCCACTCCCCTTTGTTCATGTCGACTGCTTTGAATGGTCGTCAAACGATATGCGACTTGTTCCAACAATGATTATGCCCAGTCGGGATGACTGGGCATCAAGTTCACGTGTTGTTCAGTAGGAGATCACTCGTAGTCAGGAATCCAACCGTCACGGTGCATTTGCAGGCGCTTTTCGAGTAGGGTGGCCAGTTCCTCTTCGCTACGGCGTTCCAGCAGCATATCCCAGTGGGTGCGGGTGGGTTTGCTGATCTCGTCGCCCTCACGGTCGGCGTCGCCCTCACGGTGGGCCACGGAACCACAACGGCACTCCCACTCGTCCGGGATTTCGGCACCCTCGGCAAACGGCAGGATGGTGCGGTGGCCCTTCGGGCATACATACGCCACATCGTTTCGTGCGGCGAAATCGACGTTGTCGTCGGACTCCAGCGATTTCGCTCCGATGCTCATGCCCCTGAGGCTACGTTCTGCCATATCGGCATCCTCCTTGAAAGATCTTTAACCCTACTAATTTACGCAACAGTTCGGACTTGGCCGCTATTCCAAGCTTCCGACGTCGGCTGACAAACTCCCATCAAACGGCCCCCCGTCAGTCCACGCCGGAGTAGGCCACCACGCCACGATTGACCCGGTCGGCCGCTTCGTGGGCGAGGCCTGCCAGCCGCTCTCCCCCGTCGAACGGCAGCGGCTGGGCGACAGCGATCTGCTGCAGCACGTCAGCCAGTCGTTTGGCAGTGCGCACGAAGTCGCCGCCGGTCATGTCGGTGCCGTACAGGCACGATCCCAGCGAACCGCCATCCGCCCATTCATACATGATGTCGAGAATGCCGAAGTCCGGCCGCTGCATCTCGTCCAGACCGTGATCCTCGCACAGGATATCGATGTCTTCACAGATGCCCTTGAGCTTGGACGAAGCGATTGCGATGGGCCCGGAGATGCCGCCCGGGTAGTGCCTCGGTTCGCCGTCTCCCCCGCGTCTGGCCTCGTATACCAGTGAAGAGAGCACAGCGGCCAGTCCGTTGGCGTCGAGCTTGTCGAACGTGCCGGCGAGCAGCGCCTCGCACAGTTCCAGGTCATGTTCACTGTAGATGCGGCGCAGCAGCGAGCCTTTTTCGGTCAACGTCATGTCAATGTGGCCGGCCGCATTGACATGCGTTCGAGGTAACCAAGCCCGGTGAGAATATCGCAGATGCGATCGAACTGACGGGCCACGGACCCGGTACGGGAGTCGTAGCGATCGGTGACGCGCTGCAGTTCGCGGGTCTCGCGGGCCCAGCGGTGGCCCCACTTGAGGTGTTGCTGGAGGTCCGGGCAGTTGCGGCATGGATGCTCGTGTTCCGCCTTGCGCAAATCGCGAATGCGCTGGTCAAGGTTCTGGAAGGCGCGTGAACGCTCCTGATCGGTCAGGAACACTTCGTGCTTCAGTTTGCGGCGGCCTTCCTTTTCGATGTCGCTCAGCTCCATACGCAGGGTCATGAACTGTTTGAAGTCGCCGTGTTCGCATGCGAACGCCTGTTCGTATCCGGCCAGTGCGTTCTTCAGTGTGTTGATCTGCGATTCCAGCTGCCAGGCCGATTCGTTGGCCTCCCACTGGGCAAACGACTGGTCCAGGGTAACGCGCGCGGTCTCGTAGTCGCTGGAGTTGAGCAGGTTCACGGCCATGTTGAACGTGGGTCGGAAGCTCGAGTGCAGCGGGTAGACACGCTTGGATGACAGCGCGGCGGCCGTGGCGGGTACAAAACCGTGATGGTCGACCACGATGGCGTGGCCGATGGTGTCGATGCCGCGCCGACCGGCACGACCGGTGAGCTGCGTGAATTCGCCGGGCGTCAGGCCCACATGACCAGTACCGTCGAACTTCTCGAGTTTCTCTACCACCACGCAGCGGGCCGGCATATTGATGCCCAAGGCCAGTGTTTCCGTGGCGAACACCATTTTGACCAGACCTTCTTCGAACAATCGTTCGACTATCTGGCGGAACAGGGCAATCATGCCGGCATGATGCGAAGCGAAGCCTTCTTCCAACGCAAAGCGGAACTTGGAGAACTGCAGGGCTTTCAGGTCTTCCTGAGTGAGTTGCCCCTCCACCATCTCATCCACGATGCGGCGAATCTTGGTCACTTCCTCATCGGTGGTGAGCTCCAGTCCAGCATTGATACACTGTTCCACGGCCTGGTCACAGCCGTTGCGCGAGAAGATGAAGTAGATGCCGGGCAACATTCCCAGGAAGTTAAGCTCGTCCACCACGGCCCAGCGGCGCGGGGTGTGGCGTTCCGCTTTCGGGGCATGGCCCTTGGCGCCTTTGCCGCCGCGGCCTCTGCCGAAGCCCTTGCGCTTATCGGGACGTTCCTCGCCGCGCCGGCGTGCGGCCTTGCGGTCCAACTGGTCGAGCCGGTTGATGAGTTCGGCGTTGAGCTTGGTGGCCTGCTCGCCGTTGCCGTCGCGGCGATAGAGATCCAGCACCTCGGGCTCAGTGTATTCGTCCGCCTGCACGATGACGTGCTGTTCCAAAGGCACGGGGCGGTGTTCGCTGATCACCAGTTTGGTGTCGCCTCGCACCGAGGCAATCCAGTTGGAGAAATCCTCCACGTTGGACACGGTGGCGGACAGGCCGACGATCTTGACCGTCTTGGGCAGGTGGATGATGACTTCCTCCCACACGGGCCCGCGGAATCGGTCGGCCAGATAGTGCACTTCGTCGAGAATCACGTAGCGTAGTGCGTTCAGCGTGGTGGAACGCTCGTAGAGCATGTTGCGCAGCACTTCGGTGGTCATGACCACGATGTCCGCCTCGGAGTTGATCGAGGTGTCGCCGGTGAGCAGGCCTACCTTGTCCGGGCCGTACACGTCGACCAGATCATGGTATTTCTGATTGCTCAGCGCCTTGATCGGTGTGGTATAGAAGGCTTTGACGTTGCGTTCCTGAGCGAGATAAATGGCAAAATCCGCCACGACGGTTTTGCCGGCACCGGTTGGGGCCGCGACCAGTACGTTGCTGCCGGCTTCGAGCGCGTCATTGGCTTCGGTCTGGAAGTCGTCCAGTTCGAAGGGCAGGGATTCGGCGAATCGTGCTGCTGCGGACGCCCGATGGCGCTGGACTTTTTGGAATGATGCGTACCGCTGCGAAGGGCTCAGCGTCTGGGAATCGGCATTACCCTTATGGTGTTGGTGACGTGCCATTGCTGCTTTCCGTTAGTTGTTGAATCGCTTCCAGCGGGCCCATGCCTGGGTGTGGCGTTCGCGCTTGGCGGCCTTGCTGCGAATCACGTCCGCATGGGCCTCGGCATAACGATTCTGTGCCACGCTGAGCGGCTGAGTGAACAGAGGCGGCTCGCTGGTGTCGGCAGAAGTGACGGGCTCCCCCATCGCGGCCACACGTTCACCGAGTTGGCCGCCGATGTCGGACATGTCTTTCAAGGCACGGAGTCCATGAAGGGCTGCATAGATGAGTCCGGCAACAATCATGGCCAGCATGAACAGGGCCAGAATCAGCCATATCCACCAAGGCATGAAAGGCTCCTTACTTGTTCTCGCTGATGCTCAGTTCGCGTTCGGCGCGTGCCACGATCATGGTGCGCAACGTTTCCGGGGCGACCGCCGTGATATGACGCGCGTGGGCAATACAGAAGGCCACGAACCAGGAATCGGAGGAAACGGTCAGATGCACCTTTTCACCGGCACCGCATTGTTCGACGGTAGCGCCCGGCAATGTCTTGATGAATGCCAGATCGCGCTGATCGGTGATGAACACCGCGTCGGTACCGTTGTCGAAACTCCACTTGCGCAGTTCGCTCACCGGCATGTTCGGGATGTTGATCTGCTTGGTGGGCTTGACCAGTTCCGCCTTTTCGATACGGGCCAAGCGCAGCACCTGCCAGATGCGCGGCTTGCCGTTCGCCTTGTCGATGGTCTTGTCTTTGGAGACGTAGGCCTTCTTGTCCTTAGGGGCGGCGGAACCGACATCCGTGTAGACGGCGGCATAATACACGCCTTCGTCGATGAAAATCTTGGCGGGGGCCACCAGCTTGCGACGGGTACTACCGGTACCGTCGGAGTACTCCATGTCCAACAGCGAATCGGTGTTGATCGCGCGCTTGACGATGGAGAAGCTTCGGGGCTCCAGCTCATAGCCGGTCAGGCTCAGCCACGGGGTCTGGCCCGGGCTGACATGGCGGCGCAAACGCTCATACAGGGATTCGGCCTGCCCACGCTGCTTGTCCGGCAGTAACGGCGAATGCGCCAAGTAGCTGACCGAGGCGGTGAGCATGCTGAGGTATTGCGGCGAAATGCCGGCAAGACGTTCAAGACCCAACGAATTGGTGGCGGAAACAATACCCTCGGCATCCAGCAGCGGCCAGTCGATATCGAAGAACTGGCTGCCAGCCATCTCACCATCGTCGGAAACGGTGGTCAGGGTGTTGATGTCCTTATGAATGATGTTGACGAATTTCTTGAGCTCGTCGTCGTTCTTCGGTTTGCCGATAAAGCGCTCGGCCAGCTCGCTCATCGAGAATTCCTCACCCAGGTGAGCGGAGAGGAACAGCATCAGACGCAGGCGACGATCCACCTCGCTGCCCGTTTGGAAAGCGGATCCGTTCTTCTTGTTCTGGGCCTTGATCGACTCGGGATCACCCGGCTCACGAACATCGCGACTAATCGACGGGGAAACCACCGAGGCGCTTACAGGGCTGGCGGATTCGTCAGCCAGAGTGAATCGGCTGGCGGCGTGCAGGCGGCGATGATAGGCGTCCACAGCCTCCTGCGGGCTGACAATCGTGGCACCCGGATGCTCCAGCACAAACATGGCCAAATCGTCGGAATCGGTGTAGGCCACGTTCAGGTGTTCGCCGTCCACATCAACGGTGGCGGCAAAGCGACGCGAATCGATAACCTTGACCAGCGAGTCCGGAATGGGCTGCGTGCCCAAGCCAGGCGCAATCGAATCCAAACCGAGACCGGGAATAGGGGTCTGCGGCACACGCGGCGTGGTGCGCGACGCATGTTGGGTGAGCTGGGACTGATCCGGCTCGGAGGAAATCGACATCGAACGAGCCAGATAGTTGGCGGCGGCAAGCACCGGCATATCTTCCGGCTCGAACATCAGACGGATACGCGGTTCGTCGCCCAACTGCAGACGGTAGGACGCGAAGTCCTGGCCTTCCGACTTGGACGAATACTCAGGCTGCCGTGATTCGATGGCGATGCCCATAGCGGCGAGCTTGGCGCGATCACGCTGGAACTGCTTGGCGAACGCGGCCTTGGCGGCCTGATCTGCCAGCTCTCCATACGAGTCGGCGTAAGCCTTGACGCGCTGCGCAATTTGGCGGGATGTGAGCCATTGCGGGAACGCGGATGACAACACAGCCAGTACGTCCAGCTCGTGCTTGCCCCATTTGTCGGAAAAACGCCGACGTCCGCTTGTGCCCTCTGCCATTAGTCCTCACGTATAGTTATTGTTTCGTTATAAGTGCGTATGAGTTTCCTCACACTCACTCTATCTTAGAGGCTTTTTCCGCACTTGAGCGCCATTTCACAAAAATAATATCTTTTTTATCGTTCGACCGTGTTGTAAATCACACCCAATCGTCCGGTTCGATGCCTTGCGGGCCAACGTATTCGCCGTTCGGCACATAGCTTGGCTCGCCTTTATCTTCCAGTTTGGCGTCGGCGAACATCATGACGTCACGTCCGAATGTCCAGTCGCCCTGAATGGAAACCGAGTTGGCTGCGGCCAAAGATGGGCACGGCGTAGGGGAACCGTTCGTCGAAATCGTGGATGTTCTTGTAGTATCGCGGATCAAGTTCGACGTTCGGGAAGATGTAATTGCCGTCTTCCATCTCATACGTGTCCGTCAGGTGGAATCGATCGGAACGCATAATGAACAAATCATTGGTGGTTTTCACCGGAAGGAAGCGCATACGATCCACTTGGACGCAGATAGAACCGTTGAACAGACCGATTGCGGCGCCCATGGCGGTTTCCAGCTGAATCACCTGTTCGGAATCCGGGTCCGTGGGATTCACGGTCTTTTTGTTACGAATCACCGGCAACGGCAACACACCATCGCATTCGGCGAGCTTGTCTTTCAAAGCGTCGATGCGAACCCAGATTGAGTTGGTGTTGAAGTAAGGATGCTTGGTGATGTCTTGGGCCGCTTCCTTATCGTCCGGATGGACCTGGCTCATTTCACGCAGTATTAGGCGACCAGTGGCCTTGTCTCGCACAATATGGCCGCCCTTGCGATCGGCCTTGGTGCGGATGGCCACTTCAGCCATAAACGGGGCACCTGTGTTTTCGAAGTGCTGGGCCAACGTACGCGAGGGGCGTGCACCGAGATTGTCGGAATTGGAGATGAACAGATACTTGAAGCCGCGCTCCTCCAATACGTCAAGCAGACCAGATTCCCAGATGGTGGAGAACAGGTCGCCGTGGCCGGGCGGGCACCATTCCAGCTCCGGGTTCGCAGGGCAGCTCACAGGTTCGCCGGTGGCGGCCACGAGCTTGGGCTCCTGATGCTGGATGATTTCCATCGGCACGTCATGCTGGCTGAACTTGCGATGATGCTTGAGCACCTTCATCGTGTCCGCCGAAGTGTGGAAGGAGTTCATGAACGTCAGCGGCAGTTCGACGTTCAGGCGTGTGCGAGCGGTAAGCACCTGACCGATGATGATGTCGATGAAGCGCATCTGCTTGGCCTTGTGCCTACGCACCGGCAACAGCGACTTGGCCTTGTCTAATCCCATGGAGGTGCCCAGACCGCCATTGAGCTTGAGGAATGCGGTCTTGGCGAAGGCGTCCACGGCCTTGTCGTGGTTAATGGTCTCATAGACGTCGTGGAAGCTGGGCACGTGGCCAAGCGGCTCGATGTCGTCCTCACGAATCCAGCTGGAGGCTTCTTCATGGCGCCACACGTCATACAAATGGCGGAACTGGTTGATGGCGGTTTCGCTCATGCCATGCTCTCGCATCTTGGTGGCCGAAAGCTCGAAAGTCTCATCACTTCGGGGGTGTTTACGGTTTCTTCGGGGGTGTCCGAGGTAACGGCGTCGGTGTCGTCAGCGGCGGCGATATCCAGTTGGGCCTTATCGTTTATTTCTGTCAATTCGGGTCCCTTTCGTCAAATCAATAGGAACCAGTCTAGCCCCTGTTTGGGGCAAACGCATACGACGGGGGTGCGGAGGCGGTGAATTGTCGGTGATAATTCATTACGAATGGCTTACAAAGGTAAGTCCGTCGTCATGTTGTCTCATATTGTCTGAAAACGGAAAAACCCCGGAAGACAACCACTCAAAAGTGGCAGAATTCCGGGGCTAATCGGTCGGGCCGGCGGGATTTGAACCCGCGACCCCTTGACCCCCAGTCAAGTGCGCTACCAAACTGCGCTACGGCCCGATGGTGCAAAAGCACCGAGTAGATAATTTACCAGATATTTGAAATCTGGCAAATTACGCGCGTGTCACTTCCGCTTCTTCTTCTCGCGGATGTTCACGGAGATCTGAATCGGCGTGCCTTCGAAGCCGAATTCCTCGCGCAGGGAACGCTCGATGTAGCGGCGGTAGCCGTGCTCGAGGAAGCCGGTGGCGAAGATCACGAAACGCGGCGGGCGCGTGGATGCCTGCGTGGCGAAGAGGATTCGCGGCTGCTTGCCACCACGCAACGGGTGCGGGTGGGCGGCCTGAATTTTGCCGAGGAAGGCGTTGAGCTTGCCTGTAGGAATACGCTGATCCCAGGATTCCAAGGCCTTATCCATGGCTCGCGTCAGACGGTTGGTGTGCCAGCCGGTCTTGGCGGACAGATTCACACGCTCGGCCCACATCACACGGTCGAATTCGGTGTTCCACAGGCGTTCGAGACGCTGCTTGTCGAACTCGTCCATCGCATCCCACTTATTGAACACGAGCACGATCGCACGGCCCGCATCCACGGCTGTGGACATGACCTTCAAATCCTGATCGGATACCGGCTGCGAAGCATCAAACAGGATCAGCGCCAATTCACAGCGCTCGATGGCGGCCTGCGTGCGCAGAGAGGAATAATATTCCGCGCCTGTGAGCTTGTGCTGGCGTCGCTTGATGCCGGCCGTGTCGATGAACAGCCAGTCCTCGCCATCGATGTTGACGATTTCGTCGACGGGGTCGCGCGTAGTGCCGGCCAAATCGTTGACCACGGCACGTTCTTCGCGCGCCAGCTGATTGAGCAGAGACGACTTGCCCACGTTCGGGCGGCCCACCAGAGCCACGCGGCGCAGGCCGGAAGGCGTGAGGTAGCCGGAAGTCTTCTCGGCCTGCTTGAGCTTGTCGAGCGCGACGTCCAGCAGGTCGCCCACTCCCCTGCCGTGCATGGCGGAAATCGAGTATGGTTCGCCGAGGCCGAGCTTCCAGAATTCGGCGGCAAGGTATTCGCTGGCCTGGTCGTCGATCTTGTTGACGGCCAGCACGACCGGCTTGCCGGCGGCACGCAGCATCTTGACGATGCGCTCATCGGTGGTGGTCATGCCCACTTGACCATCGACAACGAATACCACAGCATCGGCCAAGGTCACGGCAACCTGTGCCTGTGAGGCGATGGCGGATTCAATGCCTTCCACGTCGGCTTCCCAGCCGCCCGTGTCCACCAGCTTAAAGTCGGTGCCGGCCCATTCCGCGTCATAGCTCACACGGTCTCGCGTAACGCCCGGCGTGTCTTCCACAACGGCGGCACGGCGGCCGAGGATACGGTTGACCAGGGATGATTTGCCCACGTTCGGACGGCCTACAACAGCCAGCACACCCACCGGCTTGGGACCGGCCTTGCGCGCGCTTCCGTGAAACCACGGCCGGAAATCAGATCCTCATCGCCTTCGTCCAGCTCATAGCCTTCGAGATTGGCGGCATACTGCTCGTATTCTTGGTTCTCGATGGCGTCCTCGACCACACCGATGAGCAGATCGAGCGTGTGGGCGAAGTCCAGATCGGAATTGTCGATGGTGGTAACGCCATCGGCGGCGGTCAGGAAGCTGGTGACCTTGGAATCGGCCTTGTCGCGCGCGGCCACATCCTCAGCGCCCACGCCCTTGACAGCCTGGCCGGTGCGACGGGCCTGACGGACCTCCTCACGGGCGGTCAGCAGCACGCGCACCTCGGCGTCCGGGGACACCACGGTGGTGATATCGCGGCCCTCGGCCACGATGCCCAACCCCCCGGAGAAGGAGTCGGCCGACGCCTCGCGGGCGATGTAGGCGCGCTGGGCGGCGATGAGCACGTTGCGCACCGGGATGACGTTCGACACCTTGGAGACATGGTTGGAGACTTCGGAGGAACGAATGGCCTCGGAGATGTCCTCGTCGTCGGCGAATACGCAGGGGTTGTCCGGGTCCACGGAGATATCGAAATGGTCGCCGGTGAAGAACTCGCCCACCGCTTCGGTGATGACACGCTCATCCACGGTTTCGGCGTCCAGATCGATGCCCTGCTTCAGGCACCACCAAGCGCAGGCACGATACATCGCGCCCGTGTCAAGGTAGGCGTATCCGAAATACTTGGCCAGCGCCTTGGACGTGGACGACTTGCCCACGCCGGCGGGGCCGTCGATGGCAACGCGAATCACAGGCCAACCTCCTTGGACAGCGAACGGACTTCCGTCTGGGACAGCACGCGGTAGGAACCGGGCTTCAAATCACCGAGTTTGATCGGGCCGATCTGGGTGCGCACCAAGCGCTTGACCGGGAAGCCGATTGAGCCGAAGATACGGCGCACGATGCGGTTCTTGCCGGAGTGCAGCACGACCTTGACCATCGTGTGGTCGCGTGAGGAGTCGATGATCGCGCAGTGGTCGAGCTTGATCCAGCCGTCGTCGAGCTGTACGCCGGTGGTCACGAGTCGACGGCATACGGTGCCGGAGATCTTGCCTTCCAGTGTGGCGACGTAGGTCTTTTCGACCTCGTACTTGGGGTGCATGACGTGCTGCGAGAGTTCGCCGTCGTTCGTCATGAGGATAAGACCCTCGGAATCGTAGTCGAGACGGCCCATGTGGAAGATGCGCTCGTACTTGTCGCCCACGATGTCGCGCAACGTGTAGCGGCCCTTCGGGTCGTCCATGGCGGAGAGCACCTTGCGGGGCTTGTTCAGTGCCAGAGTGACGTGGTTCGGATTGACGCGTACGCGCGAACCGTCTACGCGCACCTGCTGCTTATGGGGGTCGACGCGAGTTCCGAGCTCGGTGACCAGTTCACCGTCGACCTCGACACGGCCTTCGGTAATCATGTCCTCGCACTTGCGGCGAGAACCGAATCCCGCTTGGGCAAGCAGCTTCTGGAGTCGAATGGAATTGGAATCGTCTTGCGCTTTCGCAGCGCGGGAATATGCGTTTGGCATCGTTCTCCCAACGTGGCCGGACAGACTCTGTCATCGCAGAGACTGTCGATTTGTATACATACTTCAGAGTTGGCGGACTGGAATCCCAGCCAATTCCAACCTATATATCATACCGCAACGTAGGACTGCTGCTAGACTGGCAACCGTTTGTGCGGGTTCGCCCGTCTTCCAACAGATGAAAAGGAATGAACAATCATGGAAGAAACCAAGCAACAGCCGCTGGCCCTGCGCGTGTGCGCCGAATTGGCCGGCAGCTTCCTGCTGTGCTTTGCCATTTACGCCTTCTCCACATGGGGTTCGGCCGTGTATGGCATCAATATCGTGTTCTTCGCGTTGGCTACCGGCTTGGCATATGCCGCAGTCACCGCCATCTTCTCCCGCGTGTCCGGTGGCCAGCTGAATCCGGCCATCACCGTAGCCTCCGTGCTGGTTTCCAAGACGAAAATCCTGGATGGCATCCTCTATGTGATCGCTCAGGTCATCGGTGCCATCGCCGCCGGCTTCGCCGTGGTCAAGCTGCTGCCCACATCCGAGCAGGTAGCTGCCAAAGTGTGGCTGACTCCGGCCGTTAACGGTTTCGAGAACGGCTCCGTGTCTTACTCGCTGCTGACCCAGTATGGCATTACGTTCTCGATTACGCTGGCGATTGTCGTCGAGGTCGTTGCCTCTCTGATTGTCGTTGCCACCGCCATGTCTTCTCTGGGTGATCACGGCGAGTCCTCGGACCGTCATGTCATTGCCATGGGTCTTGCCTATGGTCTGGCCGCCGCCATCAGCTACCCGGTTACCGGTGCCGGTCTCAATCCCGCCCGTTCCACCGGTATCGCACTGGCCGCGATGAATGAGGGTCTTACGCAAAATCCGCTGCAGCAGCTGTGGGTATTCTGGATTAGCCCGGTCTTGGCCGCCGCTGTGGTGGCGTTGGTCATGATCATCGCGCAGATGATGACCACTCCCAAAGTGCCGGCTGCCGCCGATCTTCCGCAGACGGATGCCGATGCAAACGCGGACACGCTCGACGATGGCGAATTCTTCGATCAGGCCGCCTCGTCTGATGGCGATTCAGCGGAAAAAGATGTTGCCGAAGAGTCCAAAGAAGCTGAAGTAGGTAATCAGCAGGCCGATTCCCAAGGCGATGCCGATGAAGGAGTCGAACGCCACTGAGCGCACTTTCCATGGGCTTCTGTCCTGAAGAATCAGGCGAACAAGCCCGGTGATGATGGCCGTCACGGCAAGTATGACCGTGGCGGCCATCGTATATCCGAAAGCAACCAGCAGTGTGATGACGGCGACGACGCCGAGTACGCACCATTCAAACCATGGCTTGCCCTCATGTGCTTCGGATACATAGGGATGGTTGTGCATGTTGCGATTCCTTCTGTCGAACGGTTACGTGACCACAATAGCAGGCGAATAGCAAAGGTGGGATTCCGCTTGGACCCGTTGACGGGTCAGGCGGAATCCCACCTTTGTGCGTTTTGGCTGAGCTGCTCCCCTCAGAGAGTCCCGATCAGTGGAAGAAGTGGCGGGTGCCGGTGAGGTACATGGTCACGCCGGCCTTCTTGGCCGCTTCGATGACCTCCTCATCGCGGATGGAGCCGCCAGGCTGCACGATGGCCTTGCGCCCGCGTCGATAAGCACCTGGGCACCATCGGCGAACGGGAAGAACGCATCGGATGCCGCGACCGCACCGGTGGCGCGATCGGCACCATCGGCCAGCGTGTTGGCGCGCTCGACGGCCAAATGGCAGGAGTCCACGCGGTTGACTTGGCCCATGCCGATGCCAACCGTGGCCTGGTCGTGGGCCAGCAGGATGGCGTTGGACTTCACGCAGCGGATTGCACGCCATGCGAACACGAGGTCCTTCAGCGTGTCAGCGTCGGCGGCCTCGCCGGCCACGAGCTTCCAGCGTCCGGATCGTCGCCGACGGCGTTGATCAGATCAGTGTCCTGCACAAGCAGGCCGCCATCGATCTGGCGGATGGCCTCGTGGCCCTTCGGCGGCTCGGCCACCTCGAGGATGCGCAGGTTCTTCTTCTTGGTCTGCAGCAGTTCGAGCGCGGCCGGCTCATAGTCGGGGGCGACGATGACTTCGGTGAAAATCGGGCGCACGCTTTCGGCCATCTCAAGGGTGACCTTGGAGTTGCAGGCGATCACACCGCCGTAGGCGCTCATCGGGTCGCAGGCGTGAGCCTTCTTGTGGGCCTCGGCCGCGGTCGCGCCGATGGCCAGACCGCACGGATTGTTGTGCTTGACTACGGCCACGGCAATGGCGGGAGCCATATCCCATACGGTGCGCCAGGCGGCGTCCGCGTCCACGTAGTTGTTGTAGCTCATCGGCTTGCCGCCGAGCTGCTCGGCGTGGGCGAAACCGGTCTGGTTGAGCGGGTCGATGTAGAGGGCGGCCTGCTGGTGGGAGTTCTCGCCGTAGCGCAGGGTGTGCGCACGATCCCAGGTGCGGGTGAACTGGGCCGGGAACTTGGCGGGATCGACTTCAGTGCCCTGATCGTCCTTGTCCACCTCGACGGCGTCCAGAGAGGCCGGCTTGGGCCAGTGCTTGGCGGTCCACTCGTTGATGGTGGCGTCATAGGCGGCGGTGTGCGCGAAGGCCTTGGCGGCAAGCCACTTGCGCTCGTCCAAGGAGAAGCCGGTGCCGTCGGCCACGCGGGAGGCGACCAGTGCATAATCGGCCGGGTCGGTGACGATGGCCACGGTGGCGTGGTTCTTGGCCGCGCCGCGCACCATGGAGGGACCGCCGATGTCGATCTTCTCGATGGTATCGGCCTCGTTGGCGCCGGAGCGCACGGTGTCGGCGAACGGGTACAGGTTGACGACCACCAGGTCGAACGGCTTGATGCCGAACTCCTCGAGCTGCTTGGCGTGTTCGGGGTTGGTCATATCAGCCAGAATGCCGGCGTGAATGTACGGGTGCAGCGTCTTGACGCGGCCGTCGAGGCATTCGGGGAATCCGGTGACATCGGACACCTCGGTTACCTTGACGCCCAGTTCGGCAAGCTTCTTGGCGGTCGAACCAGTGGAAACAACTTCGGTGCCGGCCTTCACGAACGCTTCCGCGAGTATTTCGATGCCTTCCTTATGAAAGACCGAGACCAGTGCTCGACGTATCGGTCGGTTCGTGTTTGTCATCCTGTTCCTCCTTGGATTCTTGTGGTTGTGACGCTAGGAACCGCGCCTGATGAACGGTGGCGGTCTTCGATGTCGCGGCGGTGGTGCGGGAATCCTTGATTCTCTCAACCAACCAGACTATCGGAAAAACGAGCGCTATGCCAATCAGCGCGAGCAGCCATGCCGCGGTAAGTCCCAGTGCGGTCGAATGACCGACGACTCTGGTGGAGGCCATGACGTCGACGCCTATGTGAGCAAGACGATGATCGCCAAGCGATCCATTGGACAGAGCGAACAGCAATGTGGATGCCAGTGAGATCAGCATCGCGCTCAGGCAGAATGCCCCGGCGGAGTAGATCAGCGAAACCAGTACCGGGCCGCGGGTGGACGTATTCCGTACATTCAACGGTCTGCAGGCGAATCCTTGCGGTAGGAATACAGCCAGCAGGCCCACGAGCGCAGCGATGGCGAGAGGCGCGTTCAAGGCAACGGTACGCCATAGTTCACTGCTGACCGGTTCGGGCAGAATACCGAATACCGGAATTGCAGGAAGCTCTTTGGATTGGCCGAGCCATAATGTGAAACTGGCCAAATCACCGATGGCGAATCCGCCGCCGAAGAGCCAGGAAACAGCCCAGAGCATGACGTTGGGTAGCCAGATCAGCATGGCGACGGTGGTGAGAATTCGTGAACCGGTTTCCATCCCGGACAATTCGAACAACGATACGACAGCGGCATGGTTGCGTACCGACCATACGATGACGGTAATCAATCCAATTGCCAGATATATGCTCAGTATCGCGACGGCCAAGGCGACGCCGATTTTCAGGCAGTGGCGTATGTCCGCCGGCACCTGCTTGCGAGTCCAGTCCCTGAATGCTCGCATTTTGGCTGATTCCGGTACGGCTGCGCATAGGAAACCGATCGAGAATACGATGGCTGCTTTCAGCAACACCAGCCACTGGTCATCGACAAGACCTAGGTGCACGGATTGCCGGAATGCCTCGTTCAACCCGAGCCAAACAATCAATCCGGCAACATACGCATGCGGCCCGTATGCTTTGATTCGCATGATGAGTGCATTGATCAGCCATATCAGCAGTATGGTCAACAGCAATGGCGTAATGGTGAGGGTGAACGAATCGGTTCTAAAGCCCGATCCCTCACTCAGAAGCACAACGGCCTGTGTCAGCGAGGTTGTGCCGACGGTGAGATTGTCGCCGCCCTCTTCCATAGAGACGACCAATAACATCAGCGCTGTATAGCAGCCTAATGCAACGGCATAGATGGCCATGGATGCGAGGGCGACTATGGCTCCCCGCACCCATTGGCGAATCACGGCTTTCATCACGATTGGTTGGAACCGATCAGTCGATGTTGGCCTTGGCGAGTACGTCACGCATGATTTCGGCGGCCTGGCCCGGGGTCTTGCCCACGGGGATGCCCGCCGCCTCGAGCGCGTTCTTCTTGTCCTGGGCGGTGCCCTTGCCTCCGGAGACGATGGCGCCGGCGTGGCCCATCTGCTTGCCTTCGGGGCGGTGAAACCGGCGATGTAGGCGACAACCGGCTTGGTCATGTGCTCCTTGGCCCATGCGGCGGCGTCCTGTTCGGCGAAGCCGCCGATTTCGCCGATCATCATGACAGCCTTGGTGTCGGGGTCGGCTTCGAATGCCTGCAGGGCTTCCAGCAGCGTCGTGCCGACGATCGGGTCGCCGCCGGCGCGAGACATGCGGTGAAGCCGATATCGGACAATTCGCCCATGAGCTGGTAGGTGAGGGTGCCGGATTTGGAGACCAGTCCGAGCGGGCCGCGGCCGACGATGCCGTCGGGGATGATGCCCAGATTGACGCCGGGGTTGCCGAGCGTGATGAGACCAGGGCAGTTCGGTCCGATGATGCGCACGCCCTTCTTGAGCGCCAGTTCGACGAAGTATGCGGAATCGGCCACCGGAATGCCTTCAGTGATGACCACGATGAGTTCGATGCCGGCTTCGACGGCTTCGACCACGGCGGACTTGGCGAACTTCGGCGGCACGAACACCACGCTGGCCTTGGCGCCGGTGGCTTCACGTGCTTCGCCGCAGGTGGCGAACACGGGGATGTTCGCGTCGACACCGTTCTTGGCACCGGGGAAGGTGACGGATGTGCCGGCCTTGCGCGGGTTCACGCCGCCGACGATATTGGTGCCGGCCTTGAGCATGCGAGCCGTATGGGTCATGCCCTGATGGCCGGTCATGCCCTGGACGATAACGGGAGCGCCGTCTTCGATGAACAGCATCAGCGAACCTCCTTGGACTGGGTCGCCTCACCGGCGAGCTGCGCGGCCTTGGCTGCCGCGCCTTCCATGGTCTCGGACACATGGATATTCGGGTTATTGGCGGAGGCGAGGATATGCAGACCCTCGGCGGCGGCGTTGCCATCGAAGCGCACAACGATCGGCTTGGAACCGCCGAGCTTGGCGACCGCTTCGAGGATGCCGTTGGCGACTTCCACGCAGGAGGTGATGCCGCCATAGACATTGATGAACACGGATTCGACCTGAGGGTCGGACAGTACGATCTCCAGGCTTTCGGCCATGACGGCTGCGGAGGCACCGCCGCCGATGTCCAGGAAGTTGGCGGGCTTGATGTTGGTGCCCTGTTCCTCGCCAGCGCCGGAGACGGCATCCAGGGAACTCATGACGAGTCCTGCGCCGTTGCCGATCACACCGACCTCGCCGTGCAGGTGCACGTAGTGCAGGCCGTGTTCGCGGGCACGCTGCTCGAAGGGATCGGGAACGATGGGATCCACGAAACGCGCCCAGCCGTCATGGCGGAAGGAGGCGTTGTCATCCAAGGAGATCTTGCGTCCAAGGCGCTCAGCTGCTTGGTGGATTCGTCATCCGGGTCGCCGATCTTGGCGAGCGGATTGATTTCCACGAGCGTGGCGTCGTTGTCTTTGAAGCAGCGCCACATCTTGAGCAGAATCTGTGCGGCCTGATCGACGTCCGCGTGGTAGAAGCCGATGCTCTGTGCCATTTCGGTGGCAGCGGCCAAGTCGAAATCGCCGAGCGCATCGATGTGCAGGCGCTTGACGGCCTCCGGATGTTCCTTGGCGATTTCCTCGACTTCGGTGCCGCCGTTGGCGGTGGCCAGCACGTCGAAGTCGCGCGAGGTGCGGTCCACGGAGATGGACACGTAGTATTCGTGCAGGATGTTCTTGGCTTCGGCCACAAGCACGCCGGAAACCTTGTGCCCGTGGATGGTCATCGGCAGGATGGACTCGGATTCAAGAATCGCCTCGTCGCGGTTATGGGCGATCTTGACGCCGCCGGCCTGACCACGATGACCGATCTTGACCTGCGCCTTGATTACGCAGGGATAGCCGATTTTGTCCGCCGCTTCAGCGACTTCATGGGAGTTCTGGGCAAAGATGGCGTCCGGGGTGGGAATGTCCTGTTCCTCGAGCAGCTGACGCGCCTGGTATTCGTAAAGATCCATCGATCCTTCCCTGACTATGTAATTGGTCCGGCATGTAACTGTACACAGTACATGCCGGACCTTGAAAACTGACTGTACGTTGGGTGAGACGAAATCTCAGGCCGGCATCGCGATCAGCGAGCTGCTGGGCTTGCCGTCGAGCTTATCCAGACCGTCGAGGCCATCGAGCCGCATCACGAAACTGAAGCCCACCACGGTGCCACCGGCCTTTTCGATAAGGTCGGTGGCGGCTTTGGCGGTGCCGCCCGTGGCGATGAGGTCATCGACGATGAGCACTCGCTTCCCTGCCTGTACGGCGTCGGTTTCGATTTCGACACTGGCCGTGCCGTATTCGAGGTCATAGGATTCACCGATGGTTTCAGGCGGCAACTTGCCGGCCTTACGCACGGCGATGAAACCCTTGCCCAAATGGGCGGCCAGGCCGGGCCGAACAGGAACCCGCGCGATTCGAGACCGGCAATGGAGTCGAATTCGCTCGGGGACACCGGCAGGGCCTCTTCAAGTGCTTTGAGCAGAATCTTCAAGCCCTTGGGGTCGGCGAGCACTGGCATGAAATCACGGAAGATGATGCCTTCCTTGGGAAACCCCGGTACGGAACGCACCAAGGACACCAGATATTCGGCGTCCTGTTGCCCTACCTTGCTCAATGCGTCGATGGTGATGTCCGACTGTGCCATAGTGCTCGCCCCTTTTATGCCTTTGCGATGCGATACGCGGATGGTGCTACCGAATCGAACAGCTTACTTCGTCTTGGTTTCGTTGTCGTCACCGGTCTCGTCAGCGGTGTCTTCCTCGGACACGACGGACGCCTCGATCGGAACCTGACCAGCCTCATCGTTAGCCGGAGCCTCGGTGTCTTCGTCGGGCAGCGGGTTGCCGTTCTCGTCGACCTCATCATCGGACACATAGGCCGGGCGGATGTACTCACGGGCGATGGCATTGAAGCCGAAACGCAGCTTGGAGCCTTCGGAGTCGATGACGATCTCCTCATACTGCTCGTCGACTTCGACGACCTTGCCGATCACCTGGCCGATGGTGATGACCTCGGTGCCGGGCTGCAGATTGCGACGGAAGTCCTGCTTCTCCTGCTGTTGCTGCTTGGCCTTCTTGGACTGCCACCACATCATGCCGCCGAACACGACGACGATCACGATGAGCATAATGTACTGTTCCACGAAACAACTCCTTCAAACGAGCGACATTGACGAAACGCCGCCGAGTGTGCAAACAGGAGAAAGTCTAGAAGAGCTTGCTGACATCATCTTTGGGCGTAATCCCCAAATGCTGCCATGCCTTCTCGGTAGCCACACGGCCTTTGGGCGTGCGAATCATAAAACCTTCGCGCACGAGATACGGCTCGCACACGGTTTCCACGGTTTCCGATTCCTCGCCCACCATGGCCGCCAGATTGTTCAGGCCCACGGGTCCACCGTTGAAGTTGCGCACGATGGCATTGAGCACGGCGATGTCCAGCCGGTCGAGGCCTTCGGAGTCGATCTGGTACAGGGCCAGCGCCTCCTTGACGTCGTCCGGCCGCACCACAATCAGGTCGTGGACGATGGCCCAGTCGCGTACACGGCGTAGCAATCGGTTGGCGATACGCGGCGTGCCGCGCGAACGCAACGCAAGCTCATGAGCGGAACCCGTATCAAGGTTTACGCCCAGTACGTTGGCCGAACGTTCGATGAGCTTTTCCAGCTCCTCGTGCGGATAGAAGTCGAGATGTGCGGTGAAGCCGAAGCGTGCGCGCAACGGGCTTGGCAGCATACCTTCGCGCGTGGTAGCACCGATGACGGTGAATCGCGGCAGGGTCAGCGGGATGGAGCTTGCGCCCGGGCCTTTGCCGACCATCACATCGACGCGGAAGTCCTCCATCGCGATATACAGCAGCTCTTCGGCGGCGCGCGGCAGACGATGGATCTCGTCGATGAACAGCACTTCGCCGACGTCGAGGGAGCTCAGAATCGAAGCAAGATCACCGGCATGCTGAACCGCAGGGCCGGAAGTCACGCGAATCGGCACTTCAAGCTCATTGGCAACGATCATGGCCAACGTGGTTTTGCCCAAGCCAGGAGGGCCGGCGAGCAGAATATGGTCCGGTGGCACATCGCGTTTGCGGGCCGCGTCCAGGAACAGTTGCAGCTGGGCCTTGAGCCGTGGCTGTCCGATAAAGCCTCCGAGAACATGGGGGCGCAGCTCCTCGTCGCTGACCGGCTCGTTGCCGATCGGCTGGGAGGAGACCATGCGCAGCGACTCTTCGTTGGCACCGGTGTTGGAGCTCCGTAATCCGTTGTCTCGCTCATCAGCGGCCCCTATCCATCAGCGCCAAAGCCAGACGTAGCACACGCGGCACATCGTCGGTGGCAAGCGGCGTGGGAATGTCGTTTTCGGCGCAAGCCTCGGCAACGGCCTGCTGGGCGTCCTGCTGACGCCAGCCAAGCGAAATCAGTCCTTCGACAACCTGTTCCGTACCGGTATCCACCGGAGACTTGGATGTTGCCGCCTGAGCGGAAGCACCCTCGATCTGACTCAAATCAATAGAGCCCTTAAGCTCGAGGATGATCTTCTGTGCGCCCTTCTTACCCAGCCCCGGAGCCTTGGCCAGCGCGGTGGCGTCGTTGTCGGCGATGGCGTGGGCCAACTGACTCGGCGTCAGTGTGGAGAGTAACGATTGGGCCACTTTAGGCCCAATGCCGGAGACCTTGATGAGTTGTAGGAAGGTTTTCTTGGCGTCCCGATCCAGGAATCCATGCAGGGTAATGGCATCCTGAGAGAGGTTCATATAGGTGAAGACGCGGGTGTCTTGCCCGGCGTGCAGACGGCTCAGGTCGGTGGCGGACATGCGCACTTCGTAGCCCACTCCCCCAACATCAATCAATGCGGTATCGGTTTCGACCGATTCAACCCGCCCGGTCAGCATGCCGATCATACAGGTACTCCTTCAGCGCTCCAGGATTCAAGACTCGAACAACTGTTCGAAAGTATACTACATGCCTCGGTCGTGGTTGATGCGGCGGCGCGTGGAGTTCTGTGCGGCCTCAGCCCACTGGCGTTGCGCGGCGGTCAGATGTTGTTCGCGTTCGCCGCCCTGCAATGCGCCTGCCGGGCGCAGCGCATGGCAAATGGCCAAAGCCAAGGCATCGGCGGCATCGGCGGGAGTCGGCATTTTGGTGAGGTTCAAAATACGTGTCACCATACGCTCCACCTGAATCTTCTGCGCCTGCCCGTTACCGGTGATAGCCAGCTTGGCTTCGGTAGGCGTATGCAACGCCACGGGAATATTGCGTTGCGCGGCGGCGAGCATGGCGAGGCCGGCGCCTGTGCGGTACCGGAGTACGGTGTTGCGGTTGGATTGGGTCGAACGACACGCTCGATAGATACCGCGTCCGGCGCGAATCGGTCCATTTTCTCGGACAGGCCGTTGTAGATGGCCAGTAGACGCAGATCCTGGGTGATATCCGGTGAGGACCGCACCACGTCCACGTGAATAAACGAAAGCCGGCGGTGCTCGCCGGCTTCGATCACGCCGACCCCGCAACGTGTGAGCCCGGGGTCGACGCCAAGGATAATCACGAGGATTACTCCTCGTCGAGCTGGGCCATCACCTCGTCGGAAGCGGTCCAGTTGGAGTAGATGTTCTGCACATCGTCGAGGTCATCGAGGTTGTCGATGAGCTTGGACACCTTGCGGGCATCCTCAAGGCTCAACTCGACCTCGTTCTTCGGCTGCATGACCTGGTCGGCGGAATCGTAGTCGAAGCCGGCTTCCTGCAGAGCCTTGCGCACGGTGAACAGGTCGGACGGACCGGTCACAACGGTGAACACTTCACCGTCATCGGTAACGTCCTCGGCACCGGCTTCGGCGGCGGTTTCGAACAGCTTGTCGAAGTCCACGCCCTCGGACGGCACCACAATCTGGCCCTTGCGCTCGAAGTTGAAGGACACGGAGCCGGAGGTGGCCAGAGAGCCGTTGCCCTTGGTCAGGGTGGAACGCACTTCGGCGGCCGCACGGTTGCGGTTGTCGGTCAGGCATTCGATGATGAGGCCAACGCCGGCAGGAGCGTAGCCTCGTAGACGATGTCTTCGTAGTTGGCGGCACCATCTTCAGCACCGGCACCACGCTTGACGGCGCGAGCGATGTTGTCGGCCGGCATGGAGGCCTTCTTGGCCTTGTAGATGGCATCGTACAGGGACGGGTTGCCGTCCGGGTCGCCGCCGCCGAGGCGGGCGGCGATTTCGATGTTCTTGATGAGCTTGGCGAAGAGCTTGCCGCGCTTGCGTCGATGGCGGCCTTCTTGTGCTTGGTGGTCGCCACTTGGAATGACCTGACATAATGCTCCTAGCAATTATTGAAACGGATGATGTCAAACGAAACGATTGTAGGCCGTTAATCAGACATACCCGTAATGTTTCCGATGATTGTCTTATTGCGCGTACCGATAAAACCGGTTGCGCGGGTGCCGCACCCGGTCAGGCAAGCGGCAAATGATACTGCGGGGGCCAGCTGTTCGAATGCCTGGGCATAGGCGTCTCGCTGGTCGGACAGCAGAATCGGCATGGTACGCGTCTGGGCGACGATGGGCATGAAGTTCGCATCGCCATTCCAACGCGGCACCACATGCTGGTGCAGGTGCGCGGCGACTCCGGCACCCGCGACCTCGCCCTGATTGATGCCGATGTTGTATCCGTCCGGACGGGAGACGGTCTCCATCACCTTCATGGCGAGGGTGGTGGCCTTCTCGAATTCGAACAGTTCGGCATCGTCGAGTTCGGTGATGAATCCGACGTGACGGTACGGGCAAATCATGAGATGCCCGACATTGTATGGGTAGAGGTTCATGATGGCGAACACGTGCGTGCCACGCCAGGCGATGAGGCCGTCTTCGTCGGATTTTTTGGGTCCGGCGCAGAACGGGCATTCCTTCGTCTTGGGCTTGGTTGGGCGATCCTCGCTGTTGCGCAGCACATAGGTCATGCGCTGCGGAGTCCACAGTCGTTCGACCGTGTCCTCCTGAGGCGGAAAGTCCGCCGGATTATCGACACGCACGTCAGTCATTTTCGCACCCTTCTTGGCTCCCCTCTCTGAGGGGAGCTGTCCGTGAAACGGACTGAAGGGAG
>ENA-OPZN01000037-OPZN01000037.1-human-gut-metagenome-genome-assembly--contig:-NODE-37-length-58814-cov-4.584729_pt1 | contig 58814 bp, 58 predicted proteins | sample MGYA00242483_ERZ504503 | MGnify/ENA primary metagenome ERZ504503 (study PRJEB26092, sample SAMD00036285) | human gut metagenome | host: Homo sapiens | study: EMG produced TPA metagenomics assembly of... | reverse complement strand
CCGCCACCGTGCGCTACGACAAAGACGGCGATGACCATTACGACGTGATTCCGCATTCATCAATCCATGCGGGCTCCGAGTCCGGATGCCGCCATCCATTATCTGGCACGCATGCTGAAAGCGGGTGAAGATCCGCGCTTCATCGCCCGTCGCATCATGATCGCCGCCAGCGAGGAAGTCGGCATGGCCGCCCCGCAGATTTTGCAGGTCACCGTGGCCGCGGCGCAGGCCGTGGCGCTGGTCGGCATGCCCGAGGCACGTATTATTTTGGCCGAAGCTACGATTGCCGTGGCCACCGCGCCCAAATCAAACGCCAGCTATAACGCCATTAACCAGGCGCTCGCGGACGTGGATGCCGGCAAGATCGGCGCTGTTCCGCTGTATTTGAGGAACGCCCCCACCAAGCTTATGAAAGAGTGGGGCAACCACGAGGGCTACAAGTATGCGCACGATTGGCCCGGTGCCGTGGCGCCACAGGAATATATGCCCGAAGAGCTGCGTGGCACCGAGTACTACCATCCCAACGATCGCGGCTACGAACACGAAGTCAGCCAGCGTCTTGCCAAGATTCGCCCGATGTTGCATGGCGGGGAACCCGAACAGAAATGAACATAGGGGAGTAAAGTGTAACGCAACAATAACAGTGGGAAAGGGAAGACAAACACCATGGCGACCATCTTCATCGTGGACGACGATCAGGCCATCGGCGAAATGCTTAGTCTTGTTTTGGAAAACGAGGGATTCCAGACCGTGACCTGCCTGGACGGGCTGAGGGCTGTGGAAATGTTCCCCATCGTCAAGCCCGATTTGATTCTGCTTGACGTTATGCTCCCCGGGCTGGACGGCACGGGGGTGGCCCGCCGCATCAGCTACCTCTAATGTGCCGATTATCATGCTCACCGCCAAATCAGACACACTTGACGTCGTGGCCGGCTTGGAAGCCGGGGCCGACGACTACGTGCCCAAGCCCTTCAAAGTGGCCGAATTGCTGGCGCGTATCCATGCACGCTTCCGCATCGCCAAGCCGGCCGCCGAAGACGGTGCCACCGGTGGCGCAAGCGGTGGCAATGCAAACGTCAACCATCTGGAACGCGGATCCATCGTCATCGACCGTTTGGAACACACCGCCACCAAGGATGGCAAGGACCTGAATCTTACTCCGATGGAATTCGAGCTGCTGTTCATGCTTGCGGCCGCCGCCGGCGAGGCCATCAGTCGTTCCAGCCTGCTCAAGAATGTCTGGGGATACGAGAATTCCGGCGATACGCGCCTGGTCAATGTGCATGTTCAACGCCTTAGGGCCAAAAGTGGAGGACGACCCCGAGAACCCGCAAATCGTGCAGACCGTACGTGGCATCGGCTACAAGTTCGTCACTCCTGAACAATGAACCTGCGCCCTCGATTCAGCCTCAAACGCTTGCTGCGCCACGGACGCGCTGAAGTTCGTCGCTCGCTGCAGGCCCGCACCGTGGCCCTCACCGTGATTCTTACACTGGCCGTGGCCATCGTCTTCTCTGGCGTATCGATGGTATCAGTGCGCGCCTCGCTGCTTACCCAAATCACTTCGCAGTCGCGTGCCGACTATTCAAACATGGTGCAGCAGGCCCAAACCAGTCTGGACGCGGCCGATGTCTCCGCCACAGTGCAGATCCAGCAGCTGGTCAATGACTTGGCGTCCTCGTTGCAATCCGAGGGGCCCTCCAACCTGATAGGTGTGTATTTGTGGAGTCGTGATACCAACTCGCGTGCCATCATCCCCGTATCCACCGAACCCAGCTATCAAAGTCTGATTTCTGATGACATCCGTTCGTCCGTGGCCTCCGACTTGGATGACAGCGTGTTCTATCAGCCGGTCGAAATTCCCGGTGATTCCGGCATGTCGGGCAGCGGGACGCCCGCAGCGGTGCTCGGCACCGTATTGGACTTTGGCGTGGCCGGCAACCTCGAATTCTTCGCCATTTATTCGTACACGTTCCAGCAGCAGTCCTTGACGCAGATTCAGCTCAGTCTGGTGGTCATCTGTGCGTTGCTGTCCATCGTGGTGGGCGTAGTAATCTGGCTGGTGATTCGTGGCATCGTGCGCCCGATTGAACGAGTGGCAGCGGCCTCGGAAACACTGGCCTCCGGCAATCTCGATATGCGCGTTACCGTGGATCGTAAGGATGAGCTTGGTGTGCTGCAGCAATCCTTCAATACGATGGCTGATGCGCTCAACCAGAAGATTGATGAGCTGGAGGAAGCAAGCGTTTTCCAGAAACGATTTGTGTCCGACGTCAGTCATGAATTGCGCACCCCGGTGACCACCATGCGTATGGCTTCCGACCTGCTCGAAATGAAAAAGACGGCTTCGACCCCTCCACCAAGCGTACGGTCGAACTGTTGGCCGGCCAGATCAGTCGATTCCAAGACATGCTCGCCGATCTGTTGGAAATCTCCCGCTACGATGCCGGTTATGCGGCACTCGACCTTGTGGAAACCGATTTATGCGAACCAATTGAAACGGCAGTGGACCAAGTTGACGGCATAGCCCAAGCCAAACGGGTGCCGATTCACACGTATTTGCCCAATGTGCAGGTTTTGACTCGTATCGATTCGCGTCGAGTGATTCGCATCGTCAGAAATCTGTTGGCCAATGCCGTCGATTTCGCTGAGGACCGGCCGATCGAAGTGCGCGTCGCGGCCAACCGCAAAGCCGTGGCCATCAGCGTTCGCGACTATGGCGTTGGTATCGACGAAGACAAAGTCGCTCATGTATTCGATCGATTCTGGAGAAGCGACCCTTCACGTTCGCGCGTTACCGGCGGCACCGGATTGGGCTTGGCCATCGCCATGACTGATGCCTTGCTGCACCACGGTACTATCCGTGTACGTTCGGCAGTGGGGGAGGGCACCTGGTTCTTGGTATTGCTGCCGCGTGACCCCGACCAAGGTGAGGTGGCGGACGCTGAACTGCCGGTGAATTTTGCTTCTGAAACGCCGGATGACCTGCGTGTTACCGGTGGGTTTGGTGTGGCCACCAGCCAAGTCACACATGATTATCATGAGGTTCGCCGCGACACGATGATGGGGAGGCCACTATGAGACGAGTGACCAGAACGATTGCCGCCGCAGGCGCGGCCATAGCCTGTTGCATCACGATGACGGCATGCTCAAGTCCGTTCGGTTTGCCGATTAGCGGCTCGGTGCAGACTCTGGCACCGGTGGAACAGCAGACCCAGCGTGTTTACACCAATCCTCAGGGCCTGCGGACGATGCACAGCCGGAAACCATTGTCAAAGGGTTCTATGACGCTATGCCTGCTGGCGTGCAGTCCGATGGCTATCGCGTGGCTCGCGAATTCCTGACTGGCTCGGCTTCTGCCGGGTGGAATGGAGATTCTGCGGCACTGGTATACAGCGGCACCCCTGATTTCCGCCGACGCGCCAACACCATAAGCGCGCCACAAGGTGCGGAAAGCTCACTGATTGTGGAAGTGGAACTTCAGGTGGTGGGTTCCTTGGATTCGCATGGCGTATACACGCCGTCAAACAGCACCCAAACGCGCAGGCTTCCCTATACGCTGATGAAGAAAAGCGGCCAATGGCGCATCTCGTCATTGGAAAGCGGCGTGGTGATTTCCACCGCAGATTTTGAACAGGTGTTCCGCCAAGTATCCGTGTATCAGGTGAGTACTTCCGGCAAGCAACTTATCCCGGATATTCGTTGGTTGAGCTGGCGCAACTGGCGCACCCAGGCAGTCGGTGAAGTGCTCTCGGATGCACCCTCCTGGTTGGAAGGAGTGCTGCGAGGCGCCGGCTTGTCTACCATCAAACTCGCGGTCGACAGCGTGCCGGTGAAGAACAATGTGGTGGAGATACACCTCAACAGCGGTATCAATGCGTTGAACGAGGAAGAACGAGGCCTGCTGGTACATCGCATCCGTCTGACTATGGGCGACGGCAATGCCGAATACGCGCTGAGGATTACCGGCGATGGAGTGGACTATTCCGATGCCGACGCAAATGTGAAACTTACTACCGAGCAGCCGACAGCGGGCGTATACACGTTGACCGGTGGTCATATCGTTTCCCTGGCCAGCTCCAGTCCGTTGCGTGTAGGGGAGGCCCCCGGATATGACGATGCTCGGGGCTTCGTTTTTTCCTCATCCGGCGGCGCGGTGTTGCGTGCGGACGGCGTGGTCGAATGCCTGAAATCTGATGGTGCGTCCTGTGGGGTGATGTTCTCCGGCGAGCCGATGCGATCGATTACCGAAGGTCTGGATGGCGAAGTATGGGCTGTATCCGAGAACGGGCGCGAATTGCATGTGTCAGATGGGGGCAAGGAAACCGATCTGAAGCTTGATTGGCTTGGCGCTGCCGACAGCATTGTGGCATTGGCGGTTTCTCCGGAAGGGTGCCGATTGGCGTTGGCAGTCGGGGGCGAGGATACGAACGGCGTGATGATGACCGGTGTGGCGCGCAACGGTGATAAAACACTGAGCGGTCTGAGCAAAGCGGCCACCCAAGTGAGTGTGCTCAGACACGTCACCATGCTCACGTTCTACAACGATCTGAATCTGGTGTACGCCACCACACCTCCTGAGGGAAATAGCGAACAACAAGAGGCATGGCGTCAAATGGCACCAGGCCCGGCCAATGCGCAGCGTCTGCCTAATGGAACCATAACGTCGATGGCATCGGGGCAGATTAGCCTGTCCCGTCGCCTGGCCATTGTGGACGATTTGGGTATTGTTCGCTCCGTTTCTGGCTCACTCGACGGTTCCTGGACCATCGCCGATAGCCAGGTCACTGCCCTCGGTGCGCAGTAGATGGTATAAGAAAAACGGTGTTCATAATAACCTTTCTTGTTGTATGAGGCAACGGCTTTGTCGCTCGGCTGGCGAGCGGCATTGCCGCCGTGCAACCACCTCTTATTATGGCTTAATAACAAGGCAAAACGGCGCTGTGAAGCCGTTTTTTGAACTACTGTTATCAAACTGTTATAAACCTGTTATCAAACTGTTATCGCATGCGATTGAACATTTGGCCTGTGAGCGTCATACTAGAGGCTGTCGATGACGAACAGTCACCAAACAGGATGAAAGATCATCCAAAAAATAAACACTGCTCGAGGAGGAGTATTTATGAAGAATTGGAAGAAGGCCATTGCCCTCGTTGCTTCTGCTGCTGCGCTTGTCAGCGTTGCCGCATGCGGTTCCAGCAACGCAGGTGGCAGCTCGGACTCCGGCAAGAAGACGGTTGGCTTCGTGGCTGTCGGTCCTGAGGGCGGCTTCCGTACCGCCAACGAGAAGGACATTCAGAAGGCATTCGAGGATGCCGGCTTTGACCTGACCTACTCTCCGACCCAGAACAACGATCAGCAGAAGCAGATTCAGGCGTTCAACAAGTTCGTTAACGACGAAGTCGACGCCATCATCCTGTCCTCCACCGAGGATTCCGGTTGGGATGACTCCCTGAAGAAGGCCGCTGAGGCTGAGATTCCGGTCTTCACCGTTGACCGTAACGTGGACGTCAAGGACGCCGAGGCCAAGAAGGCCATCGTTGCTCACATCGGACCGTCCAACGTCTGGTGCGGCGAGCAGGCTGCCGAGTTCGTGAACAAGAACTTCCCGGATGGCGCCAACGGCTTCATCCTCGAAGGCCCTGCCGGCCTGTCCGTGGTGAAGGATCGTGGCACTGGTTGGGGCAACAAGGTTGCCTCCAACGTCAAGGTTCTTGAGTCCCAGTCCGCTAACTGGTCCACTGATGAGGCCAAGACCGTGACCGCTGGTCTGCTCGACAAGTACAAGTCCGACAACCCGCAGTTCATCTTCGCTCAGAACGACGAGATGGGCCTCGGTGCCGCTCAGGCTGTTGACGCCGCCGGCCTCAAGGGCAAGGTCAAGATCATCACCATCGACGGTACCAAGAACGCTCTGCAGGCTCTTGTTGATGGTGACCTCTCCTACGTGATCGAGTACAACCCGATCTTCGGCAAGGAAACCGCTCAGGCCGTCAAGGACTACCTGGATGGCAAGACCGTTGAGAAGGACATCGAGATCGAGTCCAAGACCTTCGACGCCGCCTCCGCCAAGGAAGCTCTGGACAACAACACCCGCGCCTACTGATAAGTCTGCTGCGACTCATTGATAACTGAACCAAATAATTGATGTGATGGTGTGAGAAGGATGTTCCTTCCACACCATCACTCATGTGTGGCTCAAATATCACAAAACGATAACACTTCATTCTCGTTTAAGGCAAAGACATGACAGATAAAAACCCCATCGTCGTAATGAAAGGCATTACGATTGAATTCCCGGGCGTCAAGGCCTTGGATGGTGTTGATTTGACTCTCTACCCGGGCGAAGTTCACGCCCTGATGGGTGAGAACGGTGCAGGCAAGTCCACCATGATTAAGGCTCTGACCGGTGTGTACAAGATCAACGCCGGCTCCATTATGGTGGACGGCAAGCCTCAGCAGTTCACGGCACCTCGACGCACAAAAAAACGCCGGTATCGCCACCGTGTATCAGGAAGTGAACCTGTGCACCAACCTTTCCGTCGGTGAGAACGTGATGCTGGGCCACGAAAAGCGCGGCCCCTTCGGCATCGACTGGAAGAAGACCCACGAGGCCGCCAAGAAGTATTTGGCACAGATGGGCCTCGAATCCATTGACCCGCACACTCCGCTGAGCTCCATCTCCATCGCTATGCAGCAGCTGGTCGCCATCGCCCGCGCTATGGTTATCAACGCCAAGGTGCTGATTCTCGATGAGCCGACCTCTTCGCTGGATGCCAACGAGGTCAGGGACCTGTTCGCGATCATGCGCAAGGTGCGTGACTCGGGCGTGGCCATCCTCTTCGTCTCCCACTTCCTCGATCAGATTTATGAGATTACCGATCGTCTGACCATTCTGCGTAACGGCCAGTTCATCAAGGAGGTCATGACCAAGGACACCCCGCGTGACGAACTCATCGGCATGATGATTGGTAAGTCCGCCGCCGAGCTGTCCCAGATTGGTGCCAAGAAGGCTCGCCGTGAAATCACCCCTGGCGAGAAGCCGATCGTCGATGTCAAGGGCCTCGGCAAGAAGGGCACCATCAACCCGGTTGATGTTGACATCTACAAGGGTGAGGTCGTTGGCTTCGCTGGCCTGCTGGGCTCCGGTCGTACCGAGCTTGGTCGACTCCTGTATGGTGCCGACAAGCCGGATTCGGGTACCTACACGCTCAACGGCAAGAAGGTCAACATCTCCGATCCGTACACGGCTTTGAAGAACAAAATCGCGTACTCCACCGAAAACCGTCGTGATGAGGGCATCATCGGCGACCTGACCGTCCGCCAGAACATCCTTATCGCCCTGCAGGCAACGCGCGGTATGTTCAAGCCGATTCCCAAGAAGGAAGCGGACGCCATCGTTGACAAGTACATGAAGGAACTCAACGTTCGTCCCGCCGACCCGGATCGCCCGGTCAAGAATCTCTCCGGCGGCAACCAGCAGAAGGTGCTCATTGGCCGTTGGCTGGCCACGCACCCCGAGCTGCTGATTCTGGACGAGCCGACCCGTGGTATCGATATCGGTGCCAAGGCTGAAATTCAGCAGGTCGTGCTTGACCTGGCTTCTCAGGGCATGGGCGTTGTCTTCATCTCCTCCGAGCTTGAAGAGGTCGTGCGTCTGTCCGACGACATCGAGGTTCTCAAGGACCGCCACAAGATCGCAGAAATCGAAAACGACGACACCGTCTCTCAGGCGACCATCGTCGAAACCATCGCTAACACCAACGTAAACACCGGAAAGGAGGCATGAGATGGCTGAAAAGGCAAAAGCCGAGGGCAACAACTTTGTCAAGAAGCTGCTGAGCAGCAACCTGACCTGGTCGATCGTCGCATTCATTCTTCTGGTCATCATCTGCACCATCTTCCAGCATGACTTCCTGGCTTTGAGCTGGAACAGCAACACCGGTGGTCTGGCCGGCCCGCTGATCACCATGCTCCAGGAATCTGCCCGATACCTGATGATTGCAACCGGTATGACCTTGGTTATCTCCACCGCCGGTATCGACCTTTCGGTCGGTTCCGTTATGGCAGTGGCAGGTGCCGCCGCCATGCAGACCCTGTCCAATGGCATGAACGTGTGGCTCTCCATCCTCATCGCCTTGGCTGTTGGTCTGGCCATTGGCTGCGTCAACGGCGCTCTGGTTTCCTTCCTGGGCCTACAGCCGTTCATCACCACCCTGATTATGATGCTCGCCGGCCGTGGTATGGCCAAGGTCATCACCTCCGGTGAGAACACCGACGCCTCCGCAGTTGCTGGCAACGAACCGCTGAAGTGGTTCGCCAACGGCTTCATTCTGGGCATTCCCGCCAACTTCGTCATCGCCGTTATCATTGTGATTCTCGTTGGCCTGCTGTGCCGCAAGACCGCTATGGGCATGATGATTGAGGCGTGGGCATCAACCAGGAGCCTCCCGTATGACCGGTATCAAGCCGAAGAAGATCCTCTTCCTCGTCTACGCGATTTCCGGCTTCCTCGCGGCCATCGCTGGTCTGTTCGCCACCGCATCCGTGATGCGTGTCGACGTGGTTAAGACCGGTCAGGACCTCGAAATGTACGCCATTCTGGCAGTCGTCATCGGCGGTACTTCACTGCTGGGTGGTAAGTTCTCCCTCGCCGGCTCTGCTGTCGGTGCTGTAATTATCGCCATGATCCGCAAGACCATCATCACCCTGGGCGTCAACGCCGAGGCAACTCCGGCCTTCTTCGCCGTCGTTGTGATTGTGATCTGCGTGATGCAGGCTCCGAAGATTCACAACCTGAGCGCGAATATGAAACGCAAGCGCGCGCTCAAGGCTCAAGCTAAGGCGGTGGCAGCATGACAACAGCTACGGCAAACAAAGTGAAGGCTCCCAAGAAGGGCTTCAAGCTCGATCGTCAGATGATCCCGACCCTCGCGGCCGTGGTAATCTTCATCCTGATGATCATCATGGGTCAGGCGTTGTTCGGCACCTACATTCGACTGGGCTTCATCTCCTCCCTGTTCATTGACCACGCCTACCTGATTATTCTGGCTGTGGCCATGACCCTGCCGATTCTGACCGGTGGTATCGATTTGTCTGTCGGTGCTATCGTGGCCATCACCGCAGTCGTCGGCCTGAAGCTGGCGAACGCCGGCGTGCCCGCCTTCCTGGTCATGATCATCATGCTGCTCATCGGCGCTGTGTTCGGCCTGCTGGCCGGCACCTTGATCGAGGAATTCAACATGCAGCCGTTCATCGCGACCCTGTCGACGATGTTCCTGGCCCGTGGTCTTGCCTCCATCATCTCCACCGACTCGCTGACCTTCCCGCAGGGCAATGACTTCTCGTTCATCTCCAACGTGATCAAGATCATCGACAATCCGAAGATCTCCAACGATCTGTCCTTCAACGTCGGCGTGATCATCGCACTGGTGGTTGTGGTCTTCGGCTACGTCTTCCTGCACCATACCCGCACCGGACGCACCATCTACGCCATCGGCGGCTCCCGTTCCTCCGCGGAACTCATGGGTCTGCCGGTCAAGCGCACGCAGTACATCATCTACTTGACCTCTGCGACTCTCGCCGCCCTGGCCTCGATTGTGTACACCGCAAACATCGGCTCTGCCAAGAACACTGTGGGTGTTGGCTGGGAGCTCGACGCCGTTGCCTCCGTGGTCATCGGCGGTACGATCATCACCGGTGGCTTCGGCTACGTGCTCGGCTCCGTGCTCGGCTCTCTGGTCCGCTCCATCCTCGATCCGCTCACCTCTGACTTCGGTGTGCCGGCCGAATGGACCACCATCGTTATCGGTCTCATGATCCTCGTCTTCGTTGTGCTTCAGCGCGCGGTGATGGCGGTCGGCGGAGATAAAAAATAGCGGGCTTGCCCGCTCGGTCTCCGCACCGAATACGACACACACCATAACTGAATAGGCGGGATCAGCCCGGCTGCTGTGATGGCAAGGTCACAGCAGCCGGCACTGCCCGCCAAAGCTTTCTTTCTCCTTTTCTTCCTTTCATTAGCGTGTGGGGCGTGCCCCGGGGTTCTCCCGGGGCACGCCCCACACGTGTTTGGAAAGCTGGGACTCTATTGATGATCGGATTTATGCACGCTTACGTGCCGCGCGAATGCGGAACGCGGTGGCCAGACAGCACCAGCCAATCAGGCAGATAACCGTCATCGTGGCAAACGTCCATGTGCCGCCGACGGCAGTGGCGTGAGCAAACTCAGCGGTGCCTTCTTCTCCTGCGCCGGCCTGAGCCACGGAAAGAATCGTGGAGAACAGTGCGGTACCGGCAGCGCCGCCAAACTGAAGACACGTGTTGAAAATGGCGTTGCCGTCCGGCTTGAACTCGGGAGAGACCTCCGACAGGCCACTGGTCATCACATTCGCATTGCCGATGGAATAGAACAGACCGAAAATGAAATAGAATCCGGCGAGCAGCAAGGGCGTAAGCTGCATCGAGAACACCAGCATAAGCACTGGGCCCAAAATAGCGATGCGATCGGAATCAGAATCGGCTTGACCGCGCCGAACTTATCGTAGAACCAGCCGCCAAGCGGGGCACAGACAGCGCCGACCAGTGCTCCGGGCAGTACCAGAGAGCCGGCCACAAATGCCGTGGTACCGAGCGAGAGCTGTGCCACATTGGTGATGACATAGCCGTAGCCGATGGCGACCAATGGCAGCAGCAGATATGCGCAGGCGTGTAACAGTACGGCGGGATCCTTGAGAATGCCAAGCGCAGCAGCGGGGAGAAGGCACGCTTGGAACTCATGGCGAACACGATCAACAAGGCGAGGCCCGCAATCAGACTGACAATGGCGATAATGCCGGAGCGTGTGGCTGACTTGCCGGACACCGCCGCACTGATGGCCACGCCACCTTGGTTGAGCGCCAGCACCAGACCGACCAACGCGACAACAATGGACCCAAGCTGAATCGGGTCAAGATAGGCAGCCTCGGTCGGTGTCTTCTGCTCAATGCACTTCATGCCGATGCATGCTGCGATTAGCACCAGCGGAATGGCGATGACGAAAATCGCGCGCCACGGCAGCACTGTGGTCACCGCGCCGCCGACGGTCGGGCCGATGGCCGGAGCCACGGTAATGACCAGCGATCCTACGCCCATCAATCGGCCGATTTTCGAACGAGGAGACTGCTCCAGGATGATGTTGATCATCAACGGCGTGGCCACGCCTGAGCCAATGCCCTGAATAATGCGGGCGACAATCAGCAGCGGGAAGGCTTGGGCGACGATCATGATCAGCGAGCCAACGATGGCCAGAATCACAGCCGCAAGAAAAATGGTTTTCAGCGCGAATCGGCGCTTCAAAAACGAGCTGATGGGCATGGTAGCGGCCACCGCCAACAGATAAATCGTGGTAATCCATTGCACAGTGGCCGTGTCGACATGGAATTCGCGCATCAGTGCGGGGAAAAGCACGGTCATCACGGTTTCGGTCAGAATGCCAATGAAGGCAAGTGAGCCGACAGCCACAATCGCGCCGATAAGACGTGTGGGAATCTTCTCGTTATCAATATGCTGCTCAGGCATACATGCTCCTAAACGTTCGGTTGCAAGGTATGGAATGTAAGGTTTACCAACCGGCGTAGGTACTGTGCGTGCGGATAAACCGGCAATCGTACTGCCTTGGCTGCACGCTATGGAATCACAAAACCACCTGTGAGTGTACGGTTCGGGGCGGACGCTACGGTCGATGCGCAATGGGTTGTCCCTTGGTTTGGTGGGGTTTGATGGGGCGGATTCGGCATTGGTCCGGTAGCAGTTCGGCATTGGTTCAGCATGAGGAAACCGCGATAATATCTGCCCTGCCGCCTAGTTTGGTGAACCATGGGTATTGAGAACACGCATAAGCTGATTGTCAACTGCCTGCCACTCAACGAAGGAGAACGGCGGGCTTTCGCCAAGGCGGCTCGCGATGTGCCGCAGGAATTCGTGGGCGACGAAGCGCACCGCGGCGACATGGTCTGGTCGGCCGCTGTTCCCGAGGAGCTTCGCTCCCGAGCTACCGCAGTCATCGGCAACTTTCCGGTCTCGCAGGCTTCCCAATACACCCGTCTTGAATGGTTGCAGACCTTCAGCGCCGGTGTGGATGCGTACATCTGCCCGGGTGTGCTGCCTCGCGGCACCATGGTCACCAATGCGAGCGGCGCGTATGGCCAAAGCGTGTCGGAACACATGTTCGCCACCATGTGGGCATTGATGAAGAACCTCAACCGGTATGCCTCCAATCAGCGTGATCATCAGTGGCAGGATGAAGGACCGGTATTGAGCCCGGAAGGTGGCATCGCGCTGATTATCGGCGTCGGTGACATCGGGTCGCATTTCGCTCAGCTTGCCCAATCCGTAGGTATGCGTACTTTCGGTGTGCGCCGTCATGCGGACGTGCCGGCCAAGGGCATTGAAAAGATGTATGGCTTCGAGCGGCTGGAGACGCTGTTGCCATTGGCAGACGTGGTGGCGATGGCGGTGCCGCGCTCGCCGCAGACCCATCATCTGCTGAATGCGGATCGTCTGGGTCGTCTGAAATCCACAGCCATCGTGATTAATGCCGGGCGTGGCGACGCCATCGATCCCGAGCTTGGCTGACGCCTTGCACAATGGACGGCTCCACGGTGCCGGATTGGACGTCACCGAGCCTGAGCCGTTGCCGGCGGAAAGTCCGTTGTGGGATGAGCCGCATTGCCTGATCACCCCGCATGTGGCCGGCGGCAATCATTTGGAAAAGACTTCCGAACACATCATCCGCATCGCCCTGACCAACGTTTCCCGCTATGCCAAACAGCAGGAACTGTTGAATCTCGTGCGATACTGATTCGCCTGTGTCGGGCGGCGGGCGGCCATCGCCTGACACTGAATACAGATAAGGGGCGTATAACACCGTTGTTATACGCCCCTTATCGGGCAATCCGAAAAAGATGGTTGATAGTCAGTACCAATCAGTACTGGTTCGCGCCGATACCCTCGAACTTCACGTTGAAGCCACGCTGGTAATGCAGGAACATGCTGGCGCCATAGCGGTCGACCGGACGGTGCGTGAACAGCATACGAATGGCGAATGCGGTCTGCACGTCCTTAGGCAGCGCCAGGAATGCTTGGTGGGCGTCCCAGTACGGGTCGTACACCACGGCGGCACCGGGCACGTAGGCGTAACCGTAGCCATCCTCGTTGACGTATCCCATGAACGGCAGATCCCAGGCGTTGTGTTTGGTGAGTTGTGCCTTGAAGTCCTCGACCTCGGCCAACGCCGCGTCGCTCAGGCCGAAGCTCTTGGCCACTTCATTGGCCTTGGTTGTTTTCGAATCCGGGTCCTTGCCGAACATATCCGGGTTGACGATGATGACTTTTCCCTCCGCCATAATGTGTTCCTTTCAGCATGGCGTTCCCCAAGCAAGCACCTAGGGAAGTACTGGCATTGTTCGATTCACATATGAATTGAACAACATGTTACCTTCTCTGTAGAAAAGGATTGTGCACTTTGTTGATGTGCTGGTTTCAAAGCCTAGCATGAAAAATGGCGGATATAAGCCGTTTTGCCGGTTATTAATCTATTGGTAATGCAATTGGGAAGTTATGGTAGTCTGTGATGTCTGATGTTCATATCTTGCAAAAGTGAACATGATAAATGTTTGTTTTGAGGGTGAAAGCAACAAGAAAACGGCCGTGTACATGAACTCATGTACACGGCCGGCGTGTCGCATCCCGCTGCGACTGCGGCATCGAGATGATACCTGCAGAGGCGTGGTTGATCAGGGGCCCAATGAACGTGGCCCGAGGTTAGTTTCAGTCTGATAGTTCGTAGCCGTTGGCGTCTTTATGCCACGGTGAGCCGGGCTGCTGCACAGAATGATGATGCCTTCAACAAAGCCCCAGATGGCGGCTGCGATTGGGCCAAGTCCGAGCAGAATCCAGCCGACAAGCGTCAGCAGCAGCTGGGCCACGGCCTTGCCGGTGTTGCCGAGATAGAAGTTGTGCACACCAAGTCCGCCGAGGAAGATGCCCAACAGGCCGGCAGCCAGCTTGGACTTGGACGATTGCCCCACCGGGGCGGCGGCATACGGAGCGGCGGTGTATTGCGGCTGCGCGTAGGCGTTCGGCTGCTGGTAAGCCTGTCCATAGCCGGGCTGCTGGCCGTAGCCCGCTGCGGGCTGTGCGGGCTGGCCGTACTGCGGCTGGCCGTACTGAGGCTGAGCGTATGCGCCGGCGGGCTGGCCGTATTGCGGTTGCTGCTGGCCGTAGCTTCCGGCGGCGGGTTGAGCGTATGCGGCGGGCTGTGGGGCGCCATAGCCCTGCGGCTGCTGTGCGGCATCTTGGCCGTAAGACGGTTGTGCCGGCTGTGCGGGCTGTGCCGGCTGCGGAACACTGTCCGAACCGTACGGTTGTTGTTGATTATCAGTCATGCGGGTCAGTCCCCTCTCAATCGGGAACGGCAATACCTTCTTACCGTTTCTGCACAACATCATCTCATGTTTTGCCCAATAGTAAAACCTGCCGCGCTACGATTGGGCCATGAGAAGTTTCCTGACCAGCTGGTTGATTATGACTATCGCCGCCGCCGTCATGGTCGCGGTGACTCCCGGCATGACCCCGGGTGGGGGAGCCTCCGATTCTCGGCATCGCCGCGTTCGCTTTGTTCATGGCGCTGATTAATGCGTCAATCAAGCCGATTGTGCATCTGATCGCACTGCCGTTTGCGATTCTGTCTCTCGGGCTGGTCACCTTGATTATCAATTGGCTGTTCATGCGACTCGCCAGCTGGCTGGCGGTCAGTCTGTTCGGCGTGGGCGTCTTCGTACACGGTTTCTGGTGGTCGGTACTGGGGTCCTTGGTCCTGACCATTGTTGCGGGAATCGTCGGGTCCATCTTGGATCAGTGACGGTGCTCGCTGGGCGAATATGAGTAATGGCGGTTGGAATCGGACTGATCACGCCATTACTCATATCAAGCTACGGGATCGAGCGGGGCGAACGTTACTCGCGCACCAAGCGGATATGCTCCACATCGTCGCGCCGGGAGCGACGGAACAGCACGAAACGATTGCCGATGGACTGCACCACTTCGGCGTTCAGCTGCTCGGCAAGCTCGGCGGCGGCTTCCTTGGCGGTCAGGCCAGAACCGTCCTGCACGGCGCACTTGATGAGCTCGTGCTTCTCAATGGTCTCATCGGCCTGATTGACGGCCGACTCGGTCAAATCGTTCTTGCCCACATAGAACAGGGGCTTCAGCGAGTTCGCCATCGCGCGCAGCTGCTTGATTTGCTTCTTGGTCAATGCCATGGGAATTTCCTTACATCTTTCGTATAACCACACCAGCATAGCAACCGGTGCTGTCTGCGCTGTTTGCCGCCCTACAGCGCGATGATGGCCGCGATGTAGATGATGACGGCAGCGGCGAATATGAGATCTCGCGCGGCGATGGTCAGGGCACGCCAGTGGGTGCGGCGGATGCCCTCCTCGTAGCAGCGGGCGTCAAGTGCGAGGCTCAGGTTGTCCGCGTGACGCAACGTGCCGGCGAAAATCGGCACGATAATCGCGCTCATCGCCTTGATGCGCTGGGCCAGTGAACCGGTTTCGATGGAACCGCCACGCGCGGATTGGGCGTCGACGATGGCGCGGGTTTCGTCGGTCAGCGTTGGAATGAATCGCAATGCCAGACTCATGACCAGCGCGATTTCTTGGGCATGGATACCGAGCCGGTTGAGCGGACTGATCAAGGTGGCGAAGGCGTCGGTCATGGCGGTAGGCGTGGTGGTAGTGAGGAACACCGCGCCCAGAATGATTACCAATGCGAAACGGCAGGCGTACAGCACGGCTATGGTCACGCCCTGATCGGTGATGCTTAGCGGGCCAAGCGCCACCACCGGCGTGCCGGTGCGTACCACAAACAGATTGACCACGCCCATCAGCACCAGCAGGATCAGAATCGGATGAATGGATTCAAGCACCCGTAACGGGTTCAGGCGTGCCGCCGCGATAACGGCCAGGGTGATGGCGATGCCCAGCGCGAGCTGGGTTGGCGTGTTCACCGCGAACATCGTGAACATGGCGGCCAGGAAGCCCACCATCTTCACGCGCGGGTCAAGTCGGTGTATCACTGAGTGCGCAGGGCCGTTGGAGGATACGGCCGGCTCGGTGACGGTGGCCGTGACGGGGCCGCCGGATGCGGGGGCGGCAATCGGCATACGGACCACGCGGTCGGCGATTTGCTCGGCCTCCTCCCGGTCATGGGTGATGATGAGCACGGTCACGCCACGCGATTTGAGCGTGCGCAACAGCTCATGGATACGCTTCTTGGCTTGGGCGTCCAGACTCGCGGTCGGCTCGTCCATGATGAGCACGTCAGGATTGCAAGCCAGCACGCCGGCAATGGCTGCCAATCGTTGTTGCCCGCCGGACAGGTCGAAGGGGGAGCGGTCGGCAAGATGCCCGATATGCAGCAGTTCCAGTGATTCGCGCACGCGGTCGGCTACCTCGGTCTCGCCAAGCCCTTGGTTGCGTGGGCCGTACGCCACGTCCTCGGCTACCGTGTCAGCGAACAGCTGATGCTCTGGATGCTGCATCACGTAACCCACATGCCGGCGCAATTGCGCTAATTGCTTGCGATTCGCCGACTTCGGGCGCACGTTGCGACCGCGCTTGCCGGTCGAGGCCACCGGAACACCGGCCACTTCGATGCTGCCGGCGGTCGGCGCAGTCAGTGCGCACAACATGCGCACCAGCGTCGACTTGCCCGAACCATTCACGCCCATCAGTGCCACGGTTTCACCGCGCGCGATGGTGAACGACAGGTCATCGATAACCGCCCGTTTGGCCGAAGGATAGCGATAGGTCAGATGCGAGACGCGAATAATGGGGTTCGTCATATCACCGATGCCATCGGAGAGCAGCGGCAGTTCGGAGCCGTCTTCGCGCTCCCGCTGGCGGGGGCTGTCGTTCGTAGGGCGACTGGGGGCGGCTTCTGTGCCGATACTACCCTCAGTCTCGCTTTGCGAGACAGCCTCCGCTAGCGGGGATCGATTATCGACGGCTGCAGTGATACCAATGATTCGCCCGGCCTCCATGTGCACGATGCGATCGGCATGAACGGTTTCATCTGGATGATGCGTGACATGCACAATAGTGGTGCCGCGCGCCTGCAAATCATCCAAAATGCGCATAACTTCGGCGCGTGCGGATTCGTCCAGCATGGCGGTCGGCTCATCCAATACCAGCATTGCCGGGTTCATGGCCAGCATGCCGGCGATGGAGGCGCGTTGCTGCTGCCCGCCGCTCATACGGGTCGGGTCGGACTGGCGTAAGTTCGCCAACCCCACGGCCTGCAATGAATCAACGATACGCTCGCCGATGAGCTCGCGCTCCAGCCCGAGATTCTCCGGGCCAAAGGCCACGTCATCCTCCAACACGGTGGTGACCAGCTGATCCTCGGGATTCTGGAACACCATACCGATGCCGTGGCGGGCAGCACGATAGGCATCGGCATTCGGGCCGGCTGCGTACACGCGTTGCCCCAGTAACGTCACTTCACCACCGTCCGGCGCGGTCAATCCCGCAATCAGACGGGCTAACGTGGATTTGCCCGACCCGTTCGGACCGACCAAGCATAGGCGCTCGCCGGCATGGACCGTGAGTGAAACGCCATCCAAAGCCCATGAGGTGCCGCGGTCATAGCTGAAACGAATGTCCTTGAGCACGGCGGCGGGGGAGGCAGGCTCGGCGGAAGCGTGAGGTTCGGCAGAATCGTGGAACTCGTCGGCGTCGAAGGAATGGGGTGCAACGGTCATGAAACAGCAATCCGTAACTGATAGGCGAGAACGCAGAATCCCGGCCCGTGCCGGGATTCTGCGTTCTGGTTCTTTGAGTGGTCTTTGAGTGGTCGTTAGTCGTGGCGGGCATCGGCCCGTCTCAGGCCAGTCACTGCTGCTTGGACAGCAGGTTGGAGATCGGCTTGTAGATCAGGAAGGTGATCACGGCGTGAATCGCCATCTTAGCCACGTTGAACGGCAGCAGAATCGGCAGAATCATCGCGGCCACAGCTTGGTAGGTCATGTGCGCGTAAATCGGCGTGACAATCAGGTTGCTCACCAGCGCCACCACGATGGCCAGCACCGCACCCACCAGAATGCCGATGGCGGCACCCTTGCGCGTACGGATCTTACGGTAGATGAACGCGGCCGGCACAGACAGGAACAGCGCCACCAGCACAGCCATCAGCGAACCCCACGGATTGGCGAACATGTGCGGCACAAAGCCGAGCACAGACACGATTGCGGCGGCGGCCGGGCCATACGCAAAGCCGGCAATCAGGCAGACGATGCCGGACGGGTCGTACTTCAGCCAAGTGACCGGCGTAATCGGGAATTCAATGAAGCTGGTGACCATCGCCAGCGCCACGAACAGTGCATACATGGCGATACGGCGCGTGGACCAGCGGCCAGAATCGGCCACACCAGTGGTGTGTGAGCCAAGTTTGGCGCTGGTGCTGGCGGTGGACGTGCTGGCCGAACCCTCGGCCTCGGGTGCCACAGAACGAACAACTTGCATGCGAATACGCGAAGATACACTCATAATGAGCCCTCGTTTCTTCCATCCGGACTATACCGTTGGCTCCGGAATCTCACCGGATCAGCCGCTTGCGCGGGTCGCGGGCTTCCTGCCATCCCCGTTATGAAACCCGGGGTGTAGGTTACCGCCAGTAAGGAATTGCACCTTCCCTGAAACTGACAGGCTTATTCATACGCCATGCGCCGGACGTATGCAACCCGCGTTTCACTGTGCAGAAATTCGTCTTGTGCCGGTCAAGTGCAACAATGGGAGCCATGGCTGAAGTGAAGAAACCCAACAACACCATCGACAAGCTTGCCCTGATCGTCACCACCTACAAACGTCAGCAGTTGCTTGAGACACTGTTCGATTCGATTCTGGCGCTTGAACAGGCACCGTGGCGCATTGTCATCGTGGACAATGAGCAGTCCGATCAGACGGCGGACATGGTCGCTGCGTTTGCCGGCAAGGTGACCGGCCAATGGGGCACCACCGTGGCCGACCAGTCCGGTAACGAAGAACGTGTGGTCTATGCGCCGCAGACCGAGAATCTGGGTGGTGCGGGCGGTTTCTCCGCCGGCGTGGCCAAAGCCTACGAGCTGGGTGCCGCATGGTTCTGGGTGATGGATGACGATGTGGCCGTGCTGCCGGACGCCATTGCCAAGCTGTCCAAGTGGACCGACAAGCACGAGGTGATTCAGGGCTCCCGATTCGACTACGATGGCGGCCCGTTCTACTGGCAGTACGACTTCATTGTGCCGCTGGGCATCCCGAACCCGATTGCGCCCGCCGCATTCGGCCCGGCCGGATACCGAGTGATGGACACGCTGTGCTTCGAAGGCGGCCTGTTCAACCGCCGTGTGGTTACGGAAATCGGTCTGCCGGACCCGCGCTTCTTCATCTACTGGGATGACACGATGTATGGCTACCGCGCCAGCAAGGTCACCAACCCGATTGTGGTGCCCGACGTGATCCTGCGCCGTACGCGCGAAATCGGCAATTGGGATATCGCCGGCGTGCGCCAGCTCAACTCCACATCCGACATGAACCGGTATCACATCATGCGCAACCGCGGATACATGGCCCGGTACTTCATGACCTATGGTGACTTCCGTCCGCTGGTGTTTGGACTGGGTACCGTGCTCACCGCGGCCAAGGAAGTCATTCGCCTGGTGATGGTGGATCGCGAGCACCTCAAGACCGGTTTGGTACAGATTGCCAAGGGCTGGTGGGACTCGCGCAAGCTGATGCACGACCCCACCTGGAAGCTCATGCCGTCGCTGAAGTAGCCGTAGTAGTGGCTCCCCTCTATGAGGGGGGGTCACTACAGGTTACTTATGGATGAACAGGCCACCGTCGCCCCAAGCCCACTGGCCTTGGCCGGCACCGATCTGGAAGTGCAGCTTGGCGATGCCCATGTCATTGAACGCGTGATGCTCATCTTCCGCACTCTGATCGATATGCGCGGCGGCGGTATCGTCGGCCGGATTATACGAGAAGGTGATTGGCTGACGGTTCATCGCGCTCGGCGCCTTCATCGCAGCCTCGACGCCGGACTTGAACCAATCCGGAGCGGCCTCGCGCCCCTCATCGCTCATTGTGGCGGTGAACTGCTCATAGGTCTTGGTGGCGCGGTGCGTGCGTTGCGCTTCGCATAGCTCCTCATAGGATTTCGCCTGATAATCCAGATGATTCTTCGGATGCCCGATCACCACACCGAGATACAGCTCCTGGCCAGAGGTGACGCGGCAATGCTTGGCCGCCTCCGCCTTGTCCCATGAGCCGGCGACCCATAAGGTGCCGAGGCCGCGCAACGTGGCCGTGAGCACCATGCGTTCGGCATAGAAGCCGGCACGCTCTTTGGCTTCCTCATCGTTCGCGGGGCCGACGATGGCCAGATAATTCGCCGCATTGGTCAGATGACCTGAAGCATTGGCTTCGGCGAACACCTTGGGCTGGTCGCGCACCAGCTGAATGTTGAGATCGCCGAGTAAGTTGATCGGCTGAAGCGCCATCTCGAGCTGGCGGGCCGTATCGTCGTCGATCGGCTCATCATCGTAGGCGCGTACGGCGGTGCGGATGTTAATTGCATCAATAAGTTGGGTATGTTCTGCCATACCTCCCATTATCGCGCGCGACACAGAGTCAGGCCACCATAGACGCCGATTTTTCCTAGTATGCGAAATCGCATGCATTGCCCATTGTCAGGCTTGAAAAACGATACGAATAGGGTACGTAGTGACCGGCGACGATGCACACGTTTGCACAATTGGTGTGTAATGGTTTCGTGTTGAGCGTAATTCGCGTTAAACTGGGCGCAACCTTACGAACTGATGAAAACGTATGGAAAGGAAGGTCAACGATGATTGAAACTGCACAGGCTTTCGGTGTTGACATTGGCGGTTCCGGCATCAAGGCCGCACCTGTCGATCTGACCAAGGGCGATTTCGCCGAGCCACGATTGAAGATTCTCACTCCCGAGGTCTCCACTCCTCAGGCCGTGGCCAAAATCGTCAAGCAGCAGCTCGACCACTTCGAAGTGCCTGAATCCGCACCCGTTGGCATCGCTTTCCCCGCGCCGATCAAGCCCGGCCAGAAGCTCGACTTCATGGCCAACCTTGACCAGTCTGGATTGGCGTGGACGTTACTGAAGTGTTCTCCGAAGCCTGCGGCCGCCCGGTCGTCGTGGTAAACGACGCCGACGCCGCCGGCCTGGCCGAAGTCCAGTTCGGTGCCGCCAAGGGCCAGGATGGTCTGGTCATCGCCACCACACTGGGCACCGGCATCGGCACCGCCTTGATTTACAACGGCGTGCTCATCCCGAACACCGAACTCGGACACATCATCCTGAGCGCCAAGCATCTGGACGCCGAGAAGTATGCCTCCTCCGCGATTCGCGAGAATGAGGAACTGGGCTACAAGAAGTGGGCCAAGCGTCTGACCAAGTACTACGGCCTTATGGAGAAGTACTTCAACCCGGACCTGTTCACCGTCGGCGGCGGCGTGAGCCGTCAGAGCGAAAAGTTCCTGCCGTACGTGGATATCAAGACCCCGATCGTGCCCGCCAAGCTGCGTAACCAGGCCGGCATCGTCGGTGCCGCCTACTATGCCAGCACCAAGCAGCAGTGAGCCAGTGAGCGTGGGTGTGCAGCGCTGACCCGCGAATATGCTTCAGGCCCGTCCGACTAGGTCGGGCGGCCTTTTGCATTGCATAGGAAAGGTATGCGACGCGTTCCCGGGAATGTTGCGCAAAGTGGGCGTGTGTATGGAGGTCTGTGGCGACGCGTTCCCGGGAATGTGTCGCGTTTGAGGGTGTGATTCGGGTCCAGAGCGACGCATTTCCGGGAATGTTGCGCGTTTGAGAGCGGGGCAGGGGGGCACCACGCTCTATCGTGGGAGGGTATGAGCGTGCATTTCTCTTCTCGTGTGGATATTTCTGCGCCGAATCCCATTGCGGCGGCCGAGGCGGCAGCCAAGGCAAACGGCATCGCACTCAGCAAACTCAACGATTCCAATCCGACCCGCCACGGGCTGGCACCTGAATTGGTGCCGAGCGTGTATACGGCCGACCCGCGTGGACCGCGTGCGGCGCGAGAAGCATTGGCCGCATTCCTCAATACGGCAAAGGCGGTAGACGCAAGCAGCCCTCAGTCGACTTCGCCCGCTGCCAGCGAGGGCGGGAACGAGCGCCATGCCGCTTTCAACAATGCGAATACCGCCATCGAGGGCGTTGACCCGGACGCCCTGTACTTGCTGAGCTCCACGTCCGAGGCGTATTCGTGGCTGATTAAGTTACTTTGCGATGCCGGCGACGCGGTGCTGGCACCCAAACCCGGCTATCCGCTGATTGAGTCGATTGCACGGCTTGAATGCGTTGACACGGTCGAATACCAGTTGCAATTCGACGGCTCCTGGTTCATCGACATCGCCGAACTCGAGCGGCTGCTCAGCGAGCCCGGTGGCGAACGCATCAGAGCATTGGTGCTCATCAACCCGAACAATCCGACCGGTTCGTACGTAAAACCAACCGAGCGTGCACGTATCGTGACATTGTGCCGTGAGCATGGCATCGCCCTTATCGCCGATGAAGTGTTCTTCGATTACTCTCTCGAACCTTTCCCCGGCAACGCACGGCTCGCGGGGGAGCGCGGCGTGCTCACCTTCGCCCTAGACGGATTCTCCAAAATGCTGGCCGCGCCGCACGCCAAAGTCGGGTGGATTCAGGTGTCCGGACCTGCCGAGGACGTTGCCGAGGCACAGCGTCGACTGGACGTCATCGCCGATGATTATCTGCCGATGAGTGACATCATCGCCGAACGGATTCCCGCATTATTGAACGCCGCGCCCGCACAGACCAGACGGGTGGGGGAGCGCGTGCGCAATAACCTGGCCAAGTTGCACGAGTTGCTTGACGCCGATCCCAACGGGCTGGTCAGCGTGCTACGGGCCGAAGGCGGCTGGAACGTGCTGCTACGAGTGCCTTCAGTCATCGATGAGAACGAGCTGGTGCTGCGGTTGATTGACGAGCACAAACTGACCGGACAGCCCGGCTACTTCTTCGACATGACTTCCAATGGATACCTGGCCGTTTCCCTGCTACCCGAACCGGACGAATTCGAGCGTGGCATCCGCGCCGTGCTCAATACCGTCGCCGCTTTGCTGCGATAGGCCGGTGTTTGCCGGCACCACGCCTGTACTCCACGTACAATAGCGGCATGGGATTCTTGTTTAGACCGAAAGAACTGCCACGCCCGGCGTCGCTGACGTTCACTTTGGATCAGGCCGGGCATACGTATGATGATGGGCACGTGGGACTTGCTCCCACGGACATCACCATCAGCGAGCTGCGGGTGGCTGTGATCGGACTGAACGGCGCAGGCAAATCCACATTGCTGGGTCTGCTGGACGGTTCGTTGAAGGCCAACGCCGGCACGGTGACCATTGCGGGCGGTGAGGAACGTCTTGACCCGGCTGTGAAGAAGGACGCGAAGCGCATCGATAATCTGGTCGGCAAAGTTCGCCGCGAGGAGATTCCGAACAGCTTTTACCAAGCGGCGAATATTTCCGAGGCTGTTTCCGAAGCGCTGAAAAAGCACAAGGTGCCCGAGTCAGAACGTCATGCGCGCATCGGCAATCTGTTCGCGCATTTTGATTTGGCGCAGGTCTCCAAGGCCAAGGCCAGCGAACTGGACTCCGAGAAACGGCACCTGCTGGCTATTGCGGCCGCGCTGAGCTTTGAGCCGAGTGCGATTGTGGCGGATGAGCCGAGCAAGGGATTGGATGAGATTGGCGCCGCGCATGTGGCCAAGGCGTTGTTCAGCTACAACAAGCAGGTGATTTTCGTCACGCATGACACGGATATGATCCGCCGGCCCGAATACGCCATCGACCGCGTACTGGTGCTGGACGAGCACGCGGTCGCGTTTGACGGAGCGCCGGCTGAGGCTGTGGCGTTTTATGAGGATCTGATTCGCCGCAAGTATGAGGCTGCGAAGCGGTAGCAGATAGGAATCGGCCGTTGGAGGATTGGCATCGGCCGTGAGGTCGATGCCAATCCTCACGCGAAGTAGAAGCCGCGGAAGCCGTACTGGTAGACGCGGTAGATGTATCCCGAACTGAGCACCATCTTGTACTGTGCCTTGAGGTTGCCGTCGTCATCGTAGACGCCGAACAGGCCCTGCATGCCGATGTCCACCAGGTTCAGGTCATCGGACAGTTCCTGTGCGGAGGAGACATACGGCGAATACGGCACATCGAAGTCCTGCACTTCGGTGTAGGTTCCGGCGTTCTCGTCGACCAGGTACTTGCGGAACTGGGAGTTCGAGTTCTCATCCTTGGAGCTCTGCGCGGTCGAAATGCCATCGATCATGGTCCAATCGAAATCAGGACGGGTCATGGCATAACCGAAGTCGTTATCGAACATGTAGATGTAGTACTGGCCGTCCTCCAGCGAGGAATCGTACTGCACAGTGATTGAGTGCTGGCCGCCGGTGTCGCCGGAATCACCCACCTTGGTCAGGAAGGAGGGCTGCGCATCCATGCCATTCCATACGCTCGGCTCGCCGATCATGTAGTCGAGCGACGGCGTGCCTTCGATGTCATTGATCTTGATCATCGTGGAGGTCTCACGTGCGGACAGCAACGCGGAGCCATCATCCATGAGCTGGATGGTGTTGAAGTGGATCCAGTCCCAACGGTTCGTGGCGGTCGGATCGGATTCGTCGATGCCGGAATGATCGGTGGATTGCTTGTAATCGGGGAACAGGTCGCCGAAATCCACCAGCAGGCTCACCTCGCCGGAGTCGGTGTCCACCTTGATGACCTGATTCTGCACGGCATGGTCCGAATGTTTCAGATCGGTGGCCAGAGAGACGATATTGCCGTCGGAATCCAGCGCGTAATCATGGTGCAGGATGTACTGGTCGCCCAGATTGATGATCTTGACCAGCTTGCCTAGGCGGTTCATGCCGACGAAATGCTTGGTGGAGGCGGAGAACCACATGATGCCGTCATTGTCGAACAGCAGACGGTGCGAGCGGTAGTAGAGCACCGGGATTTCGCCGCGAATCACACCGTTCGCGTCATAGTAGTACATGAAATCCTGCTCGTTGGAATCATTGCCGAGAATCGCGTACAGGCCATTGCCGAGCGTGGTGACCGTGGATTCGTCGGGGGCGACGGCCTGTTCGAGCCGTACTTCCTCCTCGCCGAGCAGTTTCGGGCCGGTCTGCTCGATGGTGCGCGTGGTGGCGTTGCCGTCGGTGTCGGTGATGGTCAGGGTAATGGTGTTCTTGACCTTGGGGATCAGTCCCAACACCAGAAACTCGTGCTCGGTGGAGGCGATGTCATTGCTCGATACCGTGGTCGTCTGACTCGCCGTGCTGGTACCGCCGACATTGCCGGAACCGTCGGCGTCGCCGGCGGCGGCCTCACGGTATGCGGCGGCCGCCTCATCGCTGGTGATGGCGTTGGCCGTGTAATCCGGGTACCCCTCAGCGGAAACGGTGTAGCTGACGGTGGAGGCCTGATCGGTGGTGAAGTACACGTACATGGACGTGGTGTTGGTGCCGTACGGGTTCACCTTGGTGTAGATGCTGTCGACTGTGCGTTCTTTGGCGTCGCGCTCGTCGGCGATCTCGGTGTCCATCATCTGCTGGTATTCGTCGGTATAGACGTTCTCGATCTGGGCGTTGAGCCGCTCCACGCGGCGTTCCTTGATGGAGGCGCTGACGTCGTCCTGTGAGAACAGGCACAGACCAATGGCGATGGCTGCGGTGACGGCTGCTGCGGATATTTTGAAGACGCGACTACGGACGGCAGTGGACACGGGGAAACCCTCACGACAGTATGGGTAAACGATTAGTGAATTACGTCACATACATTATGCCGCAGGTCTTGGAAAACACCGGCCGGAATGCTGGGAGAATACTGAAGCTTGGCGGGTCGCCGAGCGGTCCGGTCCTATAGCAGGGTGAACCAAGACTGAACCTGATGCCAGAGCGTCGGATTGTTGGCGATCATCGAATCGCTGCGCGACTGCACGAAGCAACTTAGTATGGCTATGCCCAGCGCCCACAATACGGCCAGCATCACGACCCAGCGCATCAGCCAACGCCACGGAGTGACGCGGGCGATGCCATCGCCTGAAGCGGCGTCGTTGGCCCCCGCCAATGAGCGGCTCGGTTCGCGCCCATTGACCAGCCACAGTAGCCCCGGTATGGACGCCAGCGAGATCAGCCAGCCGAAATCGGCGGAATACCGCCATCCCAAACCGCCGACGCGGCTGTCGAATACGACCAGCACCGCCGCCACGGCCAAGCAAGACATCAGCCATGGCCGCATGCCGTGTGTTTCCAATCTGCGCAGCAGGGGCAGCGCCAAAGCCATCAAGGTCAGTGGCGTGGCCGTGAAAATCGCGCCGACCATCACCTCGTAATAGCCCCATTGCGGCATCGGGGCGGGAGAGCCCGCCAGCCACGGGAAACGATCCATGAAGCGCAGCGGCAGGAACAGGTAATACCAGATGTTGGCGGGCATATCCGCGGACGGGGTGGTATGCCGGGTCATATCGGATATGGAGAACTGATACGCATTGCCGAAATTGAACGGGGAATCGAACCGAACCATGTTCCACGTCATCAGAGGCGTCACGACGAGAATGGCGGGGATGATTACCGCCAGCGGCGCGCGCAACGCCTGCAACGGCTTGATACGGCGTGTGCGCAGACCGGTGCCCAGCGCGCGAATCTGCGGCCAGAACAGGGGGAACGCAAGCAATGCGGTCAAGGTGAACGTCGGTCGGCATCCGAAATTCGCCGCAATGCACAAGGCGCCCAAGGCCAGTCGTGGCAGGGAGAGAGGCTTGGCGTCGCCCGCCTGCCATCGGTCCGATGGTCTCAGCGGACGGCGGGACGTGTCCGCGCCGAGCCATAGCCATAGTCCCAGCGAAGTCAACGTCAGCGATGCGGCGAACGGTATCTGATAGAAGTTCGTGCGATACAGCAAATACCCCACTTGCGCGCTCACCAACGATGAGACCACTACTAACGACGCGGCCGCCACCGAAGTCTTCGGCATCACGCGATGGATGACGCGCAGCACCAGCAAGGAGAAGAAGATGATGAACAGCAGCACGAGAATATACTCGGCGGCGGATGTCGGCAGATTATGACCGGTCAGCAGACGATAGGGGACGAACAGCAGCACTGCGGGCAACACGCCAAAATAGGAATACCAGTGACCGTCATAATACGCGTAATCCCAGTAGAGCGGACTGGCTCCATTGGCGAGTAGCTGGGCACGTGTGGCTACGTCATAGGGGTGCTCGGTGGCGGCCAGTTGTTCGGGAACCGGTAAGTCGAGCCAGGGCCGGCCGGCGACCAGCGCATCGGCCACATGCCCATACTGGTCGAAATCATAGGTGTAATCGCCGGAAACGTGGAAGACGAGCGGAGACGCGTACCACAGTTCGTGGATGATGGATGCGCCGATAAGCAGGGTAGGAATCGCCATAAGCCCCACGAAAGCAAGTCGTTGCCGAGTGCTGGACGGGTCAAGCGTGATACGCCACAGGTGCGATCCCGGCCTCCAGACGGCAATCATCAGCAACACCAAGGCCATGGCGAGCACGCGCATCCAATTGATGACGAACGGTACGTGCACGTTGGCGCGGGAGTCGGTGACCGGTACGATCGCGCCGCGCTCTTCCTGAATCCAAATACGCACGATGCCGGCACCCGGCGCCTTGACATAATGGCTGCGAATAGCGTCGGGATTCATCGACTGGGCCTTGCCGGTGATGCCATCGACATCCGCGCGCACATGAATGGTCGCCAGCGGTTTGAAGACTTCCTTATCGTCGTTCGCTTTGGATTCGGCCTCGGCCTGCTCGCGGGCCTTATCGATGACCTTGCTGCTCTCGGTATCGATGCGTAGGTAATCCGACGTGCCGTCCGCGGTCAGTTCAAGATAGGCCTTGGTCGGATCGGTGACGGTCAACATGCCATCATTCCGGCGCGTGAGACCCGAACCCAGCGTGTTATGCACGGCGTTCGTATCCGTGCTCGCTCCGAGCGTACGCCAGAACGGCAGGTTGAACACGATGCACTCCATGGCGGCGATGGCGGCGACGGCGGCCAGCAAGGCGATCAGCAGGCGCACCAAACGCAGCCGGTGCCGGGTATCCGGGCGGCTGGGCAGGTGCCGTTCATGATTCGACGGCATCGGACGGTCTGCGCGAGTGTGGTCTATGGAATGCACGCATTTATTCTATAGGCTTTATTCGGGCTTGATGTCGGGCAAACAAGAGACAATGTGAATCATGCCAAAACGTACATCGGACCATGGGAAGCACAACCGCACGCCACTGCTGGGCGGACTGAAGGATTCGATGAACGCGCTCGCGGCCGATCTGGGACTGTCCAAGCCGAAGAAGCACGATACGAATCCGTTCGGCGATGCCTTGCAGGAGACCAGTGAGCGTAAAGGCGGCATTATCGACGAACTGACTCGCCATGCAGTGGCGCTGAGTCCTGTAATCAAGCGGCGCACCTTCCCCGAATTGGAGAACGTGCCGGAAGGGCTGGTGCTTGGATGGGCGCAGCTGCCCTCCACCAGAGGCCGTGGCTTTTCGCTTGGCATTTTCCCCGACCGCGATCATTTTGCGCAGGTGGCGTTCGCCGATACGCATGGCCGCGTATTCGTGGGCACCGACCCCAACATGGACGTGCAGGATATGCAGGCGCGATTCATGTTCGGCAAGGAAAAGGAAGTGACTCTGCCGGACGGTGAGCGGCTGGGCGAAAGCGACGAGCCGCGTTCACGTTCCGGTTTCTCCCGTGCAGGCCATGGCCTGGGAAGTGCGCTGCATCATGGGCGTGGTTTGGGGCGTGGCCTTGGTCATGGTGCTGACGGCGTGAAGGCCATTACCGGTGGCGTGGTGGGGCGTGACGACACCGGACGCATGACGTGGCTCGCCTCATGGCTCAAGGCCGGCAACCGGTACACGCTTGAGCAGATGCGTGCCAATCTGCCGCCTGTGATGCGTCATGATTTGGAATACCGCGATGCCATTACCATCGCGTTCTTCGCCACGTATATGTTGCCGCAGATCAATGGTCTGCTCATCGGATTCGGTTCCGGCAATATCTTCCGCCGTCTCAACCGTGAGGCGCCAATCGGTGCGATTCGCCGTTCGGTGCGTGACACTTTGGCGGCACGAGCCCACGGCATGCGGGCCTCCGGTCTGGAGGATCACTTCGCCGATCTGATGCGCGAAGCCGGCGCCCTCGACACCACGCCGGGACTGGAAGCGGTGCATGGCGCCGAACCGTTGCACCTGTACACCTCGACGTATTCGAGCGGCTATTTCTTTACGTGGGATAAGTCCTTGGCATTCGGGCAGGCGCTGAAATCCTTGAAGATCGAAGGCAACCTCAACCGATTCGCTGCGGTGAGCGCTTGGCTGGAGCGCAACGCTTCCTTGGGGCGCAACCCTACGGAAGATACGGTGACCCGTGCCGAGGCCGCGCAAATCGACATGAAACTCATTGAGAACCCTGCGATTATGGCGCTTGACCCGTATGATGGCGAGCAGGAGCGTCGGGCCGTGCTGAGCCTGGTCGATATCGCCGCACGCACGGCTGGGCAGATTCGCAGTGAATTCCCTGATCCTCGAGATGTGCTGACCCAGCAGAACGTGCCGGATTCGGGTGTGACGAATGCTGCGGGCGCTGAAAGTACTGAGAGTGTTGAGGGCGCTGTAGAGCGGACCAATAAGAGCGACACCAACACTCAAGCCGCTCGGCCTTCGTATTCGCCGGCGAGGAGCGACGAATGGGTGTATCGTCAGACCCTCTCCTCACTGTTGCGCCGGTTACGGTTGCCGTATCGGTTTGATGTGGAGTTCCGGTCGCGCTTGGATTCGGGTGAAGTGGCCATTGGCTTCACCACTGCCGGCACCTCGGTGATGCCCGATAGCCGGTATGACACCACTCGCCGTACGTGGCGTGCGCTGAGCAGCGCCGAACGCGCGTCGATGAGCGCCGCCTACAACCTGCGTGTCGGCCTGATGATGGCAGCGCTGAGTTTCGGCACCAGCGAATCCGTGCGCCAGGTGTCGTTGCACATCGATTCCATTGGTCTTGAAGAGGCGATTGCCGAACAGGATTCCGCCATCGAGGCGATGATGAGCGAGGCCCTAAGCGCCTTCGAACATCTACGCAGTGGCGATTTGGGGCGTGTGGGTTCCAAAGCCGACCCCAAAGATGGTGATTTCCATGGCGACCCGACCCGCCCCATCACCCATGAGGAGACGTTCGGGCAGACGGCGTCCGGTGACGAACGCGGCACGGCCGGGGGAGCAGGCAACGGTACCGGACCGTCTGCGGATGCTACGGATCAGGCCGCGGCCGAATCTGCTGACGCCGATGGCGCTGCGTCCATCGATTCGCAGTTCGAAGACCTGATGAAGGGCATCGATATCGACGAAATGGCGTTCGGCATGCCGGACGATACTGGCGCAGGCGACGACCTGGGCGGTATCGGCGGCGAGGGCGTCGGCACTGACGGTGCTGATGGGGCCGCCGGCATGGACGATGATCCGATGAGTGTGCTGCGCCGCAATCCCACCGTGCGCAATATGGTCACCGTCACCTTCACCCGTGATGCCTTCCTCAAGCGACTGGACACCGCTGGGCTTGACAATCCCGAGGAAACCTACCGCATGTTCGGTGCCGTGATGGACGTGGACGGCGAAGGTGGTCTGAAACCCATCAGCGCCGACTTCGACTTGGCGGACAGCCGGTTCTCTCCCACCGGATCCCAGGAGGAGCCCGAACTGGCCGACCGTCAATTCAGTCCGGCGACCGCTCACGTGCTGGGCGCACAGAATAGTGCCGGACTGGCTATCCAGCGAGTGGACCTGCTGCAGCATGGCGTCAACGAATTCCACGATATCGCCAGGAACACGTCGCTCGGCTCCGTGGAAAAGGCCCAGCGAGCCATGCAGGTCATCGAATCGATATGCGATCCCGAACTGACCGGTTTGGCCTCTCAGGTCACCAGTGCGTTGATCGATGGCAAGGACACGCCGGACTTCACGTTCACGCTTGCCGACGATCTTGACAAGGAGCGTCTGCGCGCCCGAGATATGCTGTTCTCGGGCCAAGCCGATCAGGCCATCGAAGCGGCCGAAGCGGCCGTGGCCCATTTGGACCAGGTGTATGCGGCAGGCCATGGCGTACCTCGATACTTCAACTCCTATGCCGAGCGCGTGGTCTACAACCGGCTGTTCGCCACATTGGACGAGCGTACGGTGCTTATCCCGGACAATCTGTTCTACGCGCACATGGAGCTGGCTGACGTGTTGAGTCAGATCAAGGGTGCCGAGGCGGCCATCCCGCATCTCAACCGTATGGTGGCGTACGCGCCCGCCTACCCGCTCTCACATCTGAAGCTCGCCATTCAACTGGCCCGCAATGAGGATTGGGATTCGGCACGCGCCGCCTGCCTGAATGCTCTGCGCGTGGCCTTGGACCGCGACGATGCCGCGTTCGCCTATTACCGGTTCGCGTACGCCGAATGGATGCTTGACCGGTTCGACACAGCCGCCGCAGCCTACATTATGAGCGATCACATCGCTCCCGGGGCCATTGGTTCGCTGGAAAGCGAACTGCAGGAACTGGTTTCCCGTGCGGACTCGCAGTGCATACCGGTGCCTGAATCGGTGGAGGCCGCCGCCCATGTGCTTGCCACGCATGATCTGCCGGTCTGGCCGCATATCGAAGTGGCTGACATCGTGCGTGACGCCGCTCGCGTGTGCGTGGATGAGGACATGTTCGTGCCGGCCCGCACGCTCTCGGTGGCTGTGGCCCGCATGAATGACGGCGAAGGCGATAACATCGACATCATCCAAGCCCAGTTCCTGCGCTCGCTATCCGCGTAGCCGCCTGAGGGGAGTTGACGGTATAGCCGGCCGAGGGGAGCCGAGCCCGCTAGGATAGACAACCATGAGCACGAACGAACAACTGGCATGGGATTTCGACGATGGGGATGTGGCCGAGGTCCGGCCTGATACCGGTATTGCACGTTTTGCCCCTGGCTCCGAACAATGGATAGCCGCACTGCAGCCCACTGACGACGACGCGATACGCCTCGACCGTTTCGACGTGAACACGATGACCGCTGAGGCCGCCGCCCGCCTGTGGGCTCGCGTGGCCGCATGGGTGGAATCCGATCAGATCGCCTACTACATCGACGACTCACCCGTCAGCTCCGACGCCGCTTACGATGCGCGCATGCGTTGCCTCGAACGACTCGAAGCGGCGTTCCCCTCACTGGACAATCCGCAGTCGCCCACCCATCGCGTCGGCGGTTCCTTCTCCAACGACTTCGCCTCCGTGCGCCACCCCAGCCGCATGATGAGCCTTGACGACGTCTTCTCCATCGAAGAACTCAAGGATTGGTACGACTCGGTGATTCGCGACCTCGATTGGCCTGAATCCAAGCCCCTGCCCATGAGTTGCGAGGTCAAAATCGACGGCCTCGCCCTGAACCTCATCTATCGCAACGGCGTGCTTGAACAGGGACTGACGCGCGGCGACGGCGTTACAGGCGAAGACATCACCCTGAATGTGCGAACCATCGGCTCCATTCCCGCAAACCTCGGCGGCCCCAAGGAAGACGTTCCGGACTTCGTGGAAATCCGAGGCGAAGTGTTCATGCGTTGGGATGATTTCCACACCCTGAACAACGAGCAGGAGGACGCCGGACGAGCGCCCTTCGCCAACCCACGCAACGCCGCCGCCGGCTCGCTGCGTCAAAAAGACCCTCGCATCACCGCCACCCGTCGCCTGAGCTTCTATGCGCATGGTCTGGGGCAGCTCACTTGGGGGCCGGACCATCCGCGCGGCACCCATGATGTGGTCGCCGACCAGTCGCAGGCCTACGATCTATACACCAAGTGGGGCGTGCCGGTCTCCCCGCACAATCGTGCGGTGACCTCATTCCAGGAGATCCTGGACATGATCGAGTACTACGGCGAGCATCGTGGCGACATCGAGCATGCACTTGACGGCATCGTCGTCAAGGTCGATGACCTGGGCCTGCAGCGTACCCTCGGCGCCACTTCGCGCGCGCCGCGCTGGGCCATCGCCTACAAATACCCGCCCGAAGAGGTCAACACCGAACTGCTCAACATCACCGTGCAGGTGGGGCGTACTGGCCGCGTGACGCCGGTCGCCGTGCTCAAACCTGTCTACGTGGCCGGCTCCACCGTGGCTCGTACCACGCTGCACAATGGATTTGAAGTCAAACGCAAGGGCATTCTGATCGGCGACACCGTGGTGGTGCGCAAGGCCGGCGATGTGATTCCCGAACTGGTCGGCCCGGTGCTTGAACGGCGCAAAGGGCGTGAGGACCAGCTGCGCGAATTCGTCATGCCCGAGTTCTGCCCTTCATGCGGCGCGAAACTGTCACCCGCCAAGGAGGGTGACAAGGACATTCGCTGCCCGAATGTGGAGAGCTGCCCGGCCCAGTTGACCGAGCGCGTGATTTCGCTGGCCTCACGCAAGGCGTTCGACATCGAGCACTTGGGCGAACAATCGGCCATCGCTCTGACCAACCCGGAGGAGAACCGGCCTGATTCGGTGGCGACCTACGCGCCGAACATCACCGAGGTTCTGGTCGCCCCCGGCGAAGAGCCTGACCCGTACGAGCCGGTGGAAGGGCTGGAATTGCCGGCCGCGCAGAAGCCGGTGTTGTCTAACGAATCCGGGTTGTTCAACCTGACCGCCGCCGATCTGCGCGACGTGCGCGTGTGGCGTGAGGCCGCAATCGTCGAGGTGCATGAGACGGTCGGTGCGAACGGTAAGAAGAAAAAGGTGCGTAAGCGTGTCGGCGGCTCTGGCCTGTGGCATCAGGTGCCTGCTTTCTGGACCGCGCCCACGCCGGCCAAAAAGCTCACGGCCAAGCAGCTGGCCGAACGCGCGCAAGGGGAGGCCGCAATCGAATCTGCCGAAACACAGGGAGGTACCGCCAGCGAGACGACCGGCGCACCTACCGAGGCTGAGGCGCCACTTGGTACTATGCCGGGCTTTGCCGCAGCCTCCTATCCTGAGTATGACGTGCCGGCCGACGCGGTTATCGTGCGCGTGGATCACAAGACCACGCGCACTGGCGTCACGGATGTACCGGTGATCATTCGGCCCGGCGAAAACACGCGCAAGATGTTCGACGAAATGGACAAGGCCCGTCACGCCGACCTGTGGCGTGTGCTGGTCGCGTTGTCGATTCGCCGGCTCGGTCCGCCTACCGCACGCCTGATTGCCTCGGCGATGGGCTCGCTGGCAGCCATCGAAAACGCCACGATTGAAGATCTGACGGCCATCGACGGGGTGGGCCCGGAAATCGCCGAATCGGTGGTGAACTGGTTCGCCGCCACCCGCGAACCCGGCGACTGGCGCGGCGCGACTTTGCGTGCTTGGCAGGCCGCCGGCGTGGGCGTCGACGAGGCCGAGACCAGTTCGTTGCCGCAGACGCTGGCCGGCAAAACCGTGGTGGTCACCGGTTCATTGGAGGGCTATTCGCGTGATTCCGCCAAAGAGGCGATTATCGAGCGCGGCGGCAAGGCGGCCGGTTCGGTGAGCAAGAAGACCGATTACGTGGTGATTGGCGCAAACGCCGGCTCCAAGGCCGCCAAGGCCGAGGAACTCGGCATCCCCATGCTGAGCGAAACCCAATTCGCCCAGCTCCTAGCCACCGGCACCATCTAAAATAGCCCCCTCAGACGCTTCATTAACCCCCTCTGATGAGGGGGCTGTCAGCCTTTAGGCTGACTGGGGAGAGAAAAAGCGAATCCCGCCCCAGTGTGACTTACTCCACTCCCTCTGGCATGCCGCCGCATCACACGCTAGGGTAGAACAGGCCCTAAAGGAGGATACGGATTTATGAGCGACGCACGTCAGATCGAAGCCGACATCTACGAACGCCTGAGCAAGGTCATCGACCCCGAGCTCGGTCGTTCGGTCACCGACCTCGGCATGATTGCCGCCATCGAAGCCGCGCCCGCATCGTCGGACGCCGGCACTTACGACGTCACCGTGCACGTTGAGCTGACGGTTCCCGGATGCCCACTGAGCGAGACCATCACCAGCCAGATCAATGGCGCGGTCAGCTCCTATCCGGGCGCACAGCTGCTGCCTCATATCGAAGTCGGTTCGATGAGCCGTGACAAGCTGGCCGATCTGGTCGCCGACCTCAAGGCCGAACGCAAGCAGAACCCCTTCAGCAAACCGGGTGTCAAGACCCGCATCTTCGCCATCGCCTCCGGTAAGGGCGGCGTCGGCAAGTCCTCGGTTACCGCGAACCTGGCCGCCACGTTTGCGGCCCTCGGCTTCGACACGGCCGCCATCGACGCGGACATTTATGGCTTCTCACTGCCGCGCCTGTTCGGCGTGCATACACAGCCCACCAATCTGAATGGCATGCTCATGCCGGTCACCGCGTGGGGCGTGAAACTGATCTCCATCGGCATGTTCGCCGGTGCTGACCGGGCGATTCTGTGGCGTGGGCCGCGACTGCAGCGCTCCTTGGAACAGTTCCTGTCTGACGTATGGTGGGGCGAGCCGGACGTCCTCTTGCTCGACTTGGCTCCCGGCACCGGCGACATGGCGATTTCCGTGGCCCAGGCGCTGCCCAACGCCGAACTCGTGGTGGTCACCACCCCGCAGCCTCCGCTTCTGACATCGCCGTGCGCTCCGGACTCGTGGCCCTGCAGGTGCCGATGAAGGTGCGTGGCGTGGTGGAGAACATGAGCTACTACGAGCACAAGGGCGAGAAGCTGGAGATTTTCGGTGCCGGCGGCGGTCAGCGCGTGTCTGAACAGCTCACTCAGGCGCTGGGCTATGACGTGCCGCTGATGGCCCAGCTGCCGCTGGAACCCGAAGTGCGCGAGACCGGCGAGGCCGGCCGGCCGGCGGTGCTGGACGCCGACGGCGCTTTGCGTACGGATGGCATTGGCCAGACCTTCCGAGGGTTGGCTGAACGGCTGTTGGCAGTGTGAGCCTGCGCAGCCTCACACTTTTGTAGGCGGCGTTGGCGTTTAAGTCCGGTTCGCTGCTGGTGGGCGAATCGCTTGACCACAGCACCCGCGACCTGGTGGTCGAGGCAATGGAGCGCACTGTCGGCGTGGATAGGCTCATTAACCTGCAGGCCATTCACATGGACGAGGACGCCGTGCCGCGCTGCCTTGGTATGAATGGGAGATCTACGTTGAGCCCGATATCTGGCGGGTGCCTCGCAGTAAATAACGGCATAGCGCATTGTCGGTGCGATGCTAAGAGGTAATGGCCCATGAGCGGTTCCAATCGGCGAGATTGCGTTGCCGGGACACCACGACATGGGCCATCTCGATAAAACGATGCCGCGTGTCGGCTGTTCTCAGGTCATCCGCAGTGACGAGAATGACGATCCAGCCGAGCAGTTGCAATGCGTTTCGCTTTGCCGCGTCGATTCGCATTTGTGCCGGATCGGCGTGATAGGCTCCCTGATATTCGAACGCGACGCGGCAGTCCGGATATGCCATATCCAATATGACGTATGAGTTGCCGATATTCACGCGATAGTTGGCGGTGGGGCATCCCAAGCCTGAATCCTTCAGCATCCCAAACAGCGTGTTTTCCGGCGGAGAATCCGTGTTCTCTGTCATGTAGGGCAGTGCCTCGTGGCATTTGTTACGACCTATGAACCGCGGACTGATTTCCAAGTAAGTATCGAAATCCTTGCGAGTGGCCATTCTGCGCCGTTTATCGCGGCTCATCAAAGAGGCTCCAATGGCCGCAAGTTCCTCCAATGTAGAGTATTGGGCCATCTGAGCCCACATCATGACCGGCGAGGCAATCCAGAACTGTTCATAATCCTTTTGCGGATATCCAGTTTTCCCTTAAACACATGGAAGACCACGCCTTTGATTCGTCTGCGTTTGTTGGCACTGGAAACACAGGCGTGCACGGCATCAACAGATAGCGTGCAATGTCGGGGGATGGCGCGCCGTAGTAGTTGGCCGCATTGATGTATCCCACCAGCAATGGACCTTTCGAACGGCGCGCAGCATCATTGCAGCGTTCACGTTCTGCTCGGCGTCGGCCGACAATATCCTCATGCATAAAAGAGCTCATGGTGCGACCGTAAAGCTGATTTGGACTTGAATGCAAGCCAGGCAGGGCAATGTGGTTCCAGCTTATGGAGTTATCCACATTGTCTATTTGCGCAGAGAACGGTTCTCAGTAGTATCTGTGCGCTCAAATGAACAAGAACATAACAATCTCACATCATCGCAAATGGCGACATGGCAGTGATTAGGGCATATTCCATGTGTGCTTCGGGCGTAGAGAAGTGTGCACAGACATTATTGAGAACCGTTCTCTGCGCGCCTATCTGGCTACGACCTCGGTGGGCAGGAGCCCCGTGCGCTGGAACGGCCGGTCCTCGATCTGGTCAAGCACTAGGGTAGCCAAGCTGACGCCGAATGCGTCCATTGGCTGGCGCACGGTGGTCAGCTGCGGGCACGCTGGCGTCGGCGTCGACGTCGGCAAGTACGACGGTCCGATGATATAGGCGATTCGTCGATACCCGCGCCCCAACATATGCTCGGTGAGCTTGCGTGAAGCGAGTCGGTTGTCGATGTCGACGGTGGGGAAGGGGTGGCGCTGCCATAGCCGACGCCGGAAATGGCGACTGGCACGCTGATATTGGCGAATCCCTGAAATAGAGGGTCGTCCTTATGAAATGTGTTGAGAATCCACGGGCCGTATCGCATGGCGCAGCGCAGTCTGCACCGCCCCGCCGCCGAACCAACCCCGGCAAGATCGCGCGCCGCGCCGGCACCACTATCCTCGCCCTGCTGTTCTGCGTCGTATGGTTCTTCCCGGTCTACTGGATGATTATCACCGCCGTAAAGCCGCGCGATGAGATCATGACCACGACCCCCGTGTTCTGGCCCATGCACCTCTCGATCGTCCTGTCGATTATTGTCGCGTTCTTCGCGTGCACGGCCCTGACCCTGTACCGCTTCCGCGGGCACAAGCCGATCATGGTGTTCGTGCTGGCCATCCAGATGACCTCTGGCGGCATCATCCCGCAGATCATCATCTACAACCAGCTCGGCCTGCTCAACAAATACAGCGGCCTGATTCTGGCGTACATCGCCGTGGTGCTGCCGTTCGCGATCTGGAACATGCGCGGGTTCTTCCTGAACATCCCGAAGGACATCTTCGAATCCGCGGCCGTGGAAGGCGCGAACGACTGGCAGATCCTGTGGAAGATCACCTTCCCGCTGGCCGCGCCCGGCATCGTCTCGACCTCGGTGTTCGCGTTCATCAACGCCTGGAACGACTACATGATCGCCTATACGTTCATGAAGGACCAGTCGAAGTACACGCTGCCGGTATGGCTGTCGTCCTTCTCGACACCCACCATGGGCACCGATTTCGGCGGGCAGATGGCCGTTTCGGTGACCTTCTCGTTGCCGGTGGTGGTGTTCTTCATGCTCATCCAGCACAACATCATGAAGGGTGTGACGACCGGTGCCGTGAAATAGCGTATGCCGCCGTACCTCACCAAACGATTCGTCCGCTGATGGCGGCGTGACCGCGTGTCGCCTGCCGTCAGCGGATGAACGATAATAAAAACAGTATGAAAGGAACAGCTGTGCCCACATTCGAATATAAGGCTGATGCCGCAACGCCGTGTCTCACCCTGATTCCCGCTCCGGTGACATTGGAATACACGCATGGCACGGCTATGATCGGGTCCTTGGTGACGATCGAGAAACGAATTCCCGAATATGCCGTCACCGAAGATGCCGATGAGACCTGGGAAACGCTGCCAATCGAGCAGCTGTCCAGCGAACTCGAGCGTTACTGCGGCGTCGCCGTCCGTACGCGCCGAGTACTCACAGCCACAGATGAAGCCGACGCCGGTGCCAATGCCGCCGAAAAAGCGCGAGATGCGGGCGTGGGTGCGGGTGCGGGCGCGGGTGCGCCGGCAGCGATGAACGGCACCGTCATATTGCTGTGTGTGGATGCGCGATTGGCGCATGACGAATACACGCTGGATGTGTTCGCCTCAGATACCATCGCCGTGCGTGGTGGCAGCGAAAGCGGATTGCGGTACGGCATGCAGACACTGCGGCAGATGATCAGGCAAACCTCGCGGACCTTGCCCTGCCTGCATATCCAAGACAAGCCTGCGTTCGCGGTGCGCGCCTACAGTCTTGACGTGACGCGCGGGCGTGTGCCGACGATGGCGTTCCTCACCTGGTTCATCGACCAGCTGGCGTTGTATAAGTACAACCAATTCCAGCTGTACGTGGAACATGCCTTCGCTTTCGGCGAGCTCAGCGAAGCGTGGCGCGGCACTGACCCGCTCACGGCCGACGACATCATGTTCCTGGACGAATACTGCGCACACCACGGCATCGAACTGGTGCCGTCCTTGGCCACTTTCGGGCACATGTATATGAACCTGCGCACCCGTGAACATCGTGGACTGGGAGAGTTCCCCGAAGACGCCGACCGTCCGTTCAGTTTCATCGAACGAATGGAACACCACACACTGAACGCAGCCAACCCCAAGTCGCACGATTTCGCCTCGCGCCTAATCGAGGAATACGCGCCGCTGTTCCGCTCGCGGTCCTTCAATATTGGTGGCGATGAGACTTTCGACTTGGGCCGTGGCCGGTCCGTACAGGACTCGCCGGGCGCCAGTCGCGATGAGCTGTATGCCGATTTCGTCAAAGACCTATGCAGCACGCTTGCCCATCGTGGTCTACAACCGATGCTGTGGGCGGATATCGCGCTCGAGAATCCGCACACCATGGACTTGCTGCCCGGCGACATCACGATGCTCAACTGGATGTATGAGCCGGATATCGACGAAAGCAAGATCCAGACCATCGCATCACAAGGCCGCCGCCAATTCGTGTGCCCTGCCGTGCGTGCGTGGAGCCGGTTCTTCCCCGACTATGACGGTGCCTGGCTGAACACGTACCGCATGGCGGTGGCCGGGCTCAAATATGGTGCGGAAGGCATGGTGGTCACCGATTGGGGTGACTATGGGCATGTCAATGATCCGCGGTTGAGCGTGCCGGGACTGTGCTACGGTGCGCAAAACGCGTGGAACCCGGTTGCAATTGACGCATGCGAAATGAACCATCGGATTTCTAATCTGGCGTATGGCGACGAATCCGGTTGGCTTATGGATTCACTCGCTCGCATCGACTCCGATGGAGTGTCGTTCCCCTGGGACCTCGCCGTGCAAGTGCTGGAACTGGAATACGGTTCCGGCACCGGCATGCTGAATACGGATGTGGCATCGTATGTGGAACGGTCGTGCGGGGGAGAGCTCATGTTTGACCGTGCGCTGGGATGCGCCGACGCGCGCCGCCGATTGCTCCTGCGGAACCATGCCCGTCTCGAACGACGCCGGGATTGCGACCGGGCGTTGATTGATTGCGGCAGTGCGGTTGTCGCGGTGCTCGATGGCTCGGCACGAGGAGGATTGAACCCGGAGCTGCTGTGGGTGATGCTGGATGGGCAGCGGTTGTTCAATAGACTGGGTGAGGAACTGCTGGTATTGGCTGGCGGCGAGGACGCCTGTGACACCAAGGATGTGACCGGCCGTGCGCTGGATGCCTCGCGCCGCGCCCGTCTTGCCGCCGATTTGGAGTTGTGGTTCGAACGGTACCGTGTGCAGTGGCTGTCCATCGGCCGTTACGCCGAATTGGCGCGTATCGCCCATGTGGTGTGGTCGTTTGCGGACATATTGCGTAGGGGAGCGCTATAGGGGGGCTCGCAGAAATTCGGTCCTGCTGAGAACAATGTGAGGCTTACGCGCCGTCAAACGCACATGGTGATTTCAAAAATGGCGAATTGCTGCCATTCTTGCACCTGTGCGTTTGATGGGAAATGTGCGTATGCCTCACATTTTTTGCATAAAGCATGAAAATGTGTGAGACCGGCGTCAAGGTCGAATTCGAGAAGAAGGCCTTCGAACAGATTCGCCAGAACGCCTCCCAGGTCCTCAACTCCGACGACGCTCCGGACGTTACGGAATACAACAAGGGCAACGCCACGTCCGGCCTGCTCGCCAGCCAAGGCCTGCTCACCAACCTCAACGATTACGTGTCCGAATATGGCTGGGACAAGATTATCACCGGTTCCTTGGCCGACACCGGCAAGTACGATGAGCAAGGCATGATGGGCTCCGGCGACTGGTACGGCATCACCACCGGCGCGGTGAAGTAAGGTCATTCGCACAACAGGCAATTCAATCAACAAGCAGCACATATTGATTTTGGTTTCGGCTGCCTTGTTCCCTGGCGGTCGAAACCACCTCTCCACCAAGGAGCAGCAACAATGAAGTTCACCAACGGCTACTGGATGATTCGTGACGGCGTCGACGCCCTCTACGCTCGTGAAGCCTACGAACTGGCGGCGGATGCCACCACCGAAAGCCTCAACGTCCTCGCCCCGACCTCCGTGGTGCGCGGCCGATACGATACCCTGAACCTGCCCACATTCAATGTGGACATCACCACACCTGCGGAAGGCGTGATTCGTGTGTGTGCCGAACACTGGCAAGGCGCCACCGAATACCCCGAATTCCCGCTCAATGCCGACGAACCCGGCAACCGTGATTACGTGACCGTTCAGGCGAACGGCAATGGCGACGGCGAAGTCGGCGTCAATGGCGCGGATGTCACGCTGACCACTGGCGGACTTACCGTGAAGGTCGTCAAGGGCGCCCCCTGGAACCTGACCTTCATCGGCGAGGACGGCAAGGTGCTCACTGAGTCCGCAGGCAAGTCGCTGGGCCGATTCAAGCTCGGTGCCGAATCGAACGTCACCGCCCAGCCGGTCAGCGAATTCGGTGTGACCATGGACGGTTCCGCCCGTGATGAATCCGACGTGTTCATTGCCATCCAGCTGCATCTGTCGGTTGGCGAAGACGTATACGGCTTGGGCGAACGCTTCGGCGCTTACGTGAAGAATGGTCAGAGCGTCGACATCTGGAATGAGGATGGCGGCACTGCTTCCGAGCAGGGCTACAAGGACATCCCGTTCTACATGACCTCCAATGGGTATGGCGTACTGGTCAACAACCGCGGCCATGTCTCCTTTGAGATCGGTTCCGAGAACACCGAGGCCACCATCAACTCCTTCATCGACGGTATGGCCGAGCGTGATATTCCGCTGGCCGCCTTCCACTACGACTGCTACTGGATGCGCGAGTTCCATTGGTGCGATTTCGAGTGGGACAAGCGTTTCTTCGGCGACATCGAATCCACGCTGAAGCGCCTGCACGAAGACAAGGGCTATCTGGTGCGCAAGCCCAATGGCGAAGTCTGGCAGACCGACTTCTGGCAGGCCGGCATGGGCTTGGTGGACTTCACCAACCCGGCCGCCCGTGAATGGTTCAAGGACAAGGTCAAGGCCCTGCTGAATCAGGGCGTGGACGCCATCAAGACCGATTTCGGCGAGCGCATCCCGCGCGACGTCGTCTGGTATGACGGCTCTCCGAAGCTCTCCATGCACAACTGGTACACCCAGCTGTACAACCAGGCCGTGTTCGAAGCCATCGAAGAAACCTACGGCAAGGGCAACGCCTGCCTGTATGCGCGCTCCGCGACGGTCGGCGGCCAGCAGCAGCCCGTGCATTGGGGCGGTGACTGCGAGTCCACCTTCAATGGCATGGCCCAGTCCTTGCGTGCCGGCCTGTCGCTGACCTCCTCCGGCTTCGGCTTCTGGAGTCACGACATCGGTGGCTTCGAAGGTGCGTTCCCGGATCCGGCCGTCTACAAGCGTTGGGTGGCGTTCGGCATGCTCGGCTCCCACTCGCGACTGCACGGTTCCACCGTGTACCGTGTGCCGTGGCTGTTCGACGAGGAGGACGAGAAGAACGGCGTCGCATTGGTGCCCGGCCAGACCGCCGTGGATGTGGTGCGCGAGTTCACCAAGCTCAAGCTTGAACTCATGCCGTATGTCTACCAGCTTGGCCTGCAGCCTCATGCGAACGGTACTCCGGTCATGCGTTCCATGTTCGTGGAATTCCCCGATGACCCGGCATGCCGCACGCTGGACCGTCAGTATATGTTCGGTCCGTCCATGCTGGTCGCCCCCGTGTTCACCTACTCCGGTGAGGTTTCCTATCGATTCCGCTGTGGGTGCGCGACGGCAGCGTAACGACATGAACATTTCAGCGTGGTGCTGTAACACTTCGGTGTTGCGGCACCACGTTTTTGTGCTGATATGGGGATTTGTACTAGTCGAATCCGCGAAATGTTCAGCAAATGTTCACGTAGCGAAATCGGCATAGAATGCGAACAAACGCATAACGGCACGGTGCTGTTCATGCGTACACCAACGCCAGACGAACCGCCGGAAAGAAGGGGTCTCCGTGATTGAGACAGTGGACGATATCAAGACGATTGCGAACGTCGGCACGGGAACCATGGGCCACGCGATCACGTTGCAGTTCGCGTTGGCCGGATATCCGGTGCATCTGGTCGGCCGCGGCGAGGCCTCGCTGGAGAAGGCGATGAAGGCGATTCGTTCGGATGCCGAGGACTTCGCCGAAGCCGGACTGCTCAAGGACGGCGACACCGTGGACGCGGTGCTGGCCCGCATCACCGGTTACGCCGACTATGCAAGCGGCGTGGCGGACGTGGACTTCGTCATCGAAGCGGTGTCGGAGAACCTGGATTTGAAGAAGTCCATCTGGGCCGAGATTGAGCAGGCTGCACCCGATGATGCGATTCTGGCCACAAACACTTCCGGCCTGAGCCCCACGGAGATTCAATCGGCACTGAAGAAGTCCGAGCGTTTCGTGGTGGCGCACTTCTGGAACCCGGCACAGTTGATGCCGCTGGTCGAAGTGGTGCCGGGTGAGAAGACCGACCCGCACGTGGTGGATGTTACGTTCGACCTGATGACCAAGATCGGCAAGAAGCCGGCGAAACTCAACAAGGAAGCGCTGGGATTCATCGGCAACCGACTGCAGATGGCGGTGCTACGCGAGGAATTCCACATCATCCAGGAGGGGATCGCCGACGCGGCCACCGTGGACGACGTGATGAAGTACAGCCTCGGCCGCCGCTGGAACCTGGTCGGCCCGATCGCCAGCATCGACCTCGGCGGCCTCGATGTGTTCTATAACATCAGCACTTACCTGTTCGACGATATGGACAACGGCACCGGCCCGAGCCCGCTGCTCGCCGAGAAGGTCAGGGAAGGCAATCTCGGCGCCAAAACCGGCCAGGGCTTCTTCTCCTGGCAGGGCGAGGACGGCAAGCGCATCATCGAATCCCGCAACAAGGCCCTGCTGCGCGCGCTGAAGAACGACGCCGCGGATGCCGCCGCTGCGCAGGCGTGAGGCATAAATATCAAGGATCGGTGACGACGATGACGTCCACAGAACACAGCACGCGAGCCGACATGCTGGCCCATATGGGCAGCCTTCAGCAGGCCGCCTACGTGCGCCCGATCGAATACTAGGAAGGCCGAGCCCACGGCCTCAAGGCCATCGAGGTGAAGAACGGTCCGTTGCGTTTCGTGTCCATGGCCGACCGCGCCCTCGACGTCTGCCAGTTCGAATACCGCGGCGAGAACCTCGTACTGCGTCGCACAATCACCAGCGTGTACGGCCGGCTGTCGATCACGGTCGAGGATGAGGTGACCAACGAATCCTTCCGCGACGATCAGTCCCGAAAGCGTGTACCTGCACGAGCTCGCCGCCGACGAGAACGGCCGCAGCTTCGCCGCCGTGGTCAACCGCAAGCTCGGACTCGGAGTCGTCATCGACTTCGACGCCAGCCTCTTCCCATACTTCATGGAATGGAAGTCGACGGGTGCGGGCGACTACGTGGTCGGCCTCGAACCCTCGAACTCCAGCGTCCACGGCCGAGGCTGGCACGAGCAGCGCGGCGACCTGCACGCCATCGCCCCGCAGGCCAGCGAACGCAAGTCCCTGACCTTCACCGTCATCGAAGGCGAGGCCGCGATTGACGGGCTCATCGCCCGCCGCGACGCCCTGCTCGGCTGAATTGTGAGATAATATCGGCCGATATGTGAATGGCTGATTAGCGTGGGGAGCATGGTTACCTGGGATTCGGAACAGTATCTGCGATTCAAACGGGAGCGCACGCAGCCGGCGCGTGATCTGGCGATGCAGCTGCCGCCGGACGACGGCAGCGTCACGCGCGTGCTGGATATTGGCTGCGGGCCGGGCAACAGCACGGCCGTGCTGCGCGAGCGCTATCCCCATGCCAAGATTCTCGGCGTCGACAGCTCGCCGGTCATGATCGAGACAGCGCGCAAAACCTATCCCGACATCGATTTCCAGCTGTGCGACGTGTCCGCGCGGCTGGACGAGCTGCCGGCCGACTTCGACGTGGTCTTCTCCAATGCCTGCATCCAATGGGTGCCGGACCATCCGCATCTGATTCCCGGACTGCTCGCCCGGCTCAGGGTCGGGGAGTGCTGGCTGTGCAGACGCCGATGAACTATGAGGAGCCGATTCACCGCATCATCGGTGGTATCGTGCACTCGCCCGCGTTTGCGGACAAGCTGCCGCAGCAACGCGAGTTCTACAACCTCACGCCGCCCGAATACTGGGAGCTGCTGCATGCGCATGCCAGCGCTTCCGCATGTGGAAGGTCACGTACATGCACACGCTGCCCTCGCATGAGGCGGTTATGGACTGGTATCGTGGCACCGGCATGAGGCCGTATCTGCAAGCGCTTGACGACGCCGGGCGCAAGAAGTTCGAGGCCGAAGTGTTCGCCCAAGTCCGCGAGGAATACCCCACACAGTCGGACGGCAGCATCATCTTCCCCTTCCCACGTTTCTTCTTCCTCGCGACTCGGTAGAAGCTCGCCGGATTCGCGTACTGGGCGGCGCGACCTGTTTCCCGCGCCGCCAGCTGTGGGTTGACCTCGCTACTGGGCTTGCGGTGATGCCGCTGGCTGCTGCGCTGTTTCCGATTGCGATGGCATTTGCATATGCGGCGCAATCCTCGGGACTGTTCGGCATCGGGCTTGGTGCGGTGACCATGATCATCGGCCTGTGGATGCTGCTGCGGCGGCGCTGGACGGTGCCGGCGTCGGGCGAAGATTCCCCGGACGATGCCGTTCCTGCAGTCGAGATCACGGCTGAAACCGAGGCGTAGGGCGTCGCAATGCCTGTTTACAATCGACCCGAATGGTCTTTGTGGTGAGAAGAGGCATATGGTGAGGCTGCCGACGTTGAACGTGAATTGGAGTCGCGATCGGGTCTACGTGATTCGGCGCGGAGTGGTCGCCTGCTGTATCCTGTTCTGCCTGATCGGCGCCGGAGTCGAGACCGCGGCGGCGCAGCGCAGCTGGCCGCGAGCCGACACCGCAACCGCCGCCGCAACCGCAGCGGCGAACGAGCCCACGGCCGTTACCCGCAAGCAGGTTCCCGATAGCGGCAAACAGGGCGGGTCGCGGAAGACGCAGAACACGCAGAACGGCGATGACAAAGCCGCGCAAAGCGTGGACTGGAAGGGACCGACCGGCAAACAGCCCGACCTATCCCAGTACTCCGACCTGAGCGTGGAGGTCAGTCTCGCCAAACAACGGGTGTACGTCAAGTCCGGTGGCCAGACCATTTATACGATGATCGCCAGTACCGGCGTCGACGACGCCACCCCGCACGGCTCGTACACCATCGATACGCGCGGTGAACACTTCTACAATGCCGAAGAAGGCATGGGCGCCGACTATTGGGTGCAGTTCTACGGTTCGTACCTGTTCCACTCGGTGCCGACCGGCGAGGCCTTCGGCGACTATCTGCCGGAGGAGGGTGCCAAACTCGGCCAGCCCGCCTCGCACGGCTGCGTGCGCCTGGCCGTGGCCGACGCGCAATGGTTCTATGACCAGGTGCCGGACGGCACGCTGGTCACCATCGCGTAGGGTGGTCTCTCCCTCAGTCTCGTTGCGCTCGACAGCTCCCTCGTCAGAGGGAGCTTATCAGAGGGAGCTTAGCTGATTAGCGCGCTTCGGGCGGGCGGTATTGGTCGTCGGCGGTGAAGCAGGTGCGGTAGATCATGACCATGATCAGGCCGTCGGCCAGCAGGGTCAGCGCGGCGATGGCGTCGAGGACCACGAACTGGTACTTGGCGGCGTTGAGCGGGTCGCCGCCGGCGATCACCTGACCGGCCATCATGCCCGGGATCGTCACGATGCCGCTGGACGCCAGCGAGGCGGTGGTGGGCAGCAGGCCCAAGCGAATCGACGAGACGATGGACGGGCGGGCCGACTCCCACGGGGTCGCTCCCAGCGCCAGCATCATATCCACCTCGTCACGCCGCTCCTCCATGCTCTCGTAGAAACGGCTCAATCCCACCGCCAAGGCGGTTACGGTGTTGCCCAGCAGCATGCCGGTCAGCGGCACCACCAGCTGGGGCGCGTACCACGGGTGCGGGCGCACGATGAGCTCGGTGACCAGCGCCAGCATCAGCAGCATGGTGATGACCAGGCTCAGGAAGATCGGCCCGGCAAGGCCCTTGGGGATGCCGCGTGCGCGGGACATCACGATCTGCACGGCCGCCACCAGCATGACCGCCATCAGGGCGAACACCATCCACACGCTGTTCGACCGGATCACGTAGCCGATGATGAAGCCCATGGCGCACAGCTGCACCAATGCGCGGCACGATGACCACTCAGGGTCTTGCCGATGCCCATGTGCATCAGTTCGCTGATGATGGCCGCCACGGCCACCATGCCCAGCGCGATGAGCAGACCCCAGATATCGATGTTGTAGGAATTGCCCAGATCGCCGCTCATGCCTGCGTCTCCTCATTTTCATCGGCGCCGGCAGACACCGCGTTCGCGTCCTGCGCCGCCGGATCCGTCATCTCGTGTTCGGTCAGCCGCCCCTTGTCCAGTGTCAGCGTGCGGGTGGCCCGTCCGTCCGGCGGACGGTGGCGGATGCGGATGATCGCCATGCCGTGTGCGGCCGCGTCCGCCATGATTGTAGCCACCTTGGCCGCGTTGTCGTCGTCGAGACCGGCATCTACCTCGTCGGCCAGCAGCACCTCGGATCGGTGAGCAGTGTGCGGGCCAGGGCCACGCGGGCCGCCTGGCCGCCGGACAGGTCGTGCGGGGCGCGCTCCAGATCGATGTCCTCGCAGCCCATCGCGTCCAACGTCGTGCGGATGCGCTCGTCGGGCAGCAGATGCTCGCCCTTGCCGCCCTTGCCGCGAATCGCGAGCGTCCAGGGCAGGCGGATCGCCTCGGCCACGTTCTTGCCCGTCAGAATCGGCTTCTGCGGCAGGTAGGCGACATCCCGCCGCCACTGCTGCGGCGTGAACTCGCCGCTGCCCTTGCCTTCAAGGGCGAACGCGCCGTGCGCATGCGGGTTGAGCCGGGCGCACGCGGTCAACAGACTCGACTTGCCGGAGCCGGACGGTCCCACCAGATCGACGATCTCGCCGCGCTCCACAGCAAAGGACAGGTTCTCGAACACCGTGCGTTCGTCGTCCGCCGGCGATTGCGCGGGGATGACGCAGGACACGGATATGGCTTCGAAGAAGGATCGCATATTCATCCAGTCTAGCCAGGGGCACATGGGAAACCCCAGCGTTCACTTCCTGTATACCCGGTGTGGCATAATAGCCGAGGCAATTTTTGGGCTTTGCCTAAGCTAGTTTGAATTTGAAATAGGTGAATAACGTGGCACAGACTACTAACGACATCAAGAACGGATCCGTCCTGAACCTCGACGGGCAGCTGTGGACCGTCATGAAGTTCCAGCACGTCAAGCCGGGCAAGGGCCCCGCTTTCGTGCGCACCACCATCAAGAACGTGCTCTCCGGCAAGATCGTCGACAAGACCTTCAACGCGGGCATGAAGATGGAATTCGAGACCGTGGACAACCGCACTCTCCAGTACTCCTACGAGGACGGTGACAACTTCGTGTTCATGGACATGACCACCTACGATCAGATCATGGTTCCGAAGACCCTTCTGGGCGACAAGGCCAAGTTCCTGCTCGAAGGCACCGACTGCCTGGTCTCCTTCCACGACGGCACCCCGCTGAGCGTCGATCTGCCGGGCTCCGTGTCCTGACCATCACCCACACCGAGCCGGGCCTGCAGGGCAACCGCTCCAACGCCGGCACCAAGCCGGCCACCGTTGAGACCGGAGCCGAGATTCAGGTCCCGCTGTTCATCAATGAGGGCGACCGCGTCAAGATCAACACCGAGGACGGTTCCTACACCGGCCGCGAGAACAACTGATCTCCGCATCCTCAACAGACGACCGACCGTATAAAGGACTAGGACAGCAGCAGTATGGCACGTTCCACCGCGCGCAAAAGGGCTCTGAACACCCTGTACGAAGCCGACGAAAAAAGCCAGGATATTCTCTCCCTGCTTGACGAGCGCATCGCACATCCCGGTGCCCAGACCCCGCTTCCCGACTATGCCATTGAAATCGTCAAGGGCGTGGCCGAGCACCGTCGTCAGATCGACATGACCCTGGACGAACACTCCACGGGTTGGAAGGTCCGCCGTATGGGCGTGGTCGATCGCAACATTCTGCGTATCGCCGCTTGGGAGATTCTGTTCACCGATGATGTGCCGGACAAGGTCGCCATCGACGAGGCTCTGGCATTGGCCAAGACCCTGTGCGATGACGATTCGCCCGCTTTCATCCATGGCCTGCTGTCTGCGGTGTGCACCGCCAAGAATGCAGCACCAGCACCGGAGTCCGTGGCAGAAGAGGCCGATGAGGAATCGTCCGATTCCGCTGCCGCCGCATCCGAGCCGACCGATGAGGGCGATGTTTCCGATTCGCCCGATTCGTCCGGTGCATCCGACGAGCCTGCTGCCCCGTCCGCTGAGATTCAGCCGACGGTCGATTAGTCATTTGTTGTTCAGCCTCCCCATTCGGGAGGCTTTTTCATGGGCGGACACTTGTGCCGCCGTACATTCTCAAGTCGGCACCTTGCCGACAGCCCCGCCAGCGGGGGTGAGACTTTGCGTCCAACGGCGTGTGAGTCTGCGCTGGCCGTTAACCTTGGTACGAATACCCGAAAAACATAAGGGGGTTTTGGTGAGCCAGAACGAGTCCGGGACCATCGCAATTCCGATGTATGACAAGGACGATGCAGTCCTCGTTTTGGAAGACGGACAGGTATATGTGGGGGAGCCATACGGCGCCCTCGGCGAGACGACCGGTGAGATCGTCTTCGCCACCGGTATGACCGGATACCAGGAGACGCTCACCGATCCGAGCTACGATCGCCAGATCGTTGTGCAGACGTTCCCGCACATCGGCGATACCGGCGTCAACAGCGAAGACCCTGAGTCCTCCCGCATCTGGGTTGCCGGATACATTGTGCGTGATCCCTCTCCGAACGTGAGCAACTGGCGTGCCGAAGGCAGCCTGGACGACGACCTCGCCAAGAACGGCATCGTCGGCCTGAGCCACATCGACACCCGCAAGCTGGTGCGCCACCTGCGTTCCGCAGGCGTGATGCGCGCCGGCATCTTCTCCGGCGACGCCCTGACCGATCAGGCCACCGGCGCGCTCAAGACCATCGAGCAGCTGCTCGAAGACGTCAAGAACACCCCGCAGATGCAGGGTCTGAGCCTGTACGACGAGGTGTCCACCAAGGGGACCTACACCATCGAACCGTGCGGCGAGTACGAAGGCAAGGAGCCGCTGTACACCGTGGCCGCTGTGGACCTCGGTATCAAGGGCATGACCCCGCACCGCATGGCCGAACGCGGCTGCCGCGTGCACGTGGTGCCCTCCACCATCACCTTCGCCGAAATCGAGAACCTGAACCCGGACGGCGTCTTCTTCTCCAACGGTCCGGGCGACCCGGAACAGGCCGGTCCCGAAATCGAGCTGCTGCGCCAGGTACTTGACGCCGGCTACCCGTTCTTCGGCATCTGCTTTGGCAACCAGCTGCTCGGCCGCGCACTCGGCTTCGGCACCTACAAGCTCAAGTTCGGCCACCGCGGCATCAACCAGCCGGTCAAGGATCTGACCACCGGCAAGGTCGAGGTCACCGCCCACAACCACGGCTTCGCGGTCGACGCCCCGATCGGCAAGCAGGTCGACGCGCCGTTTGAAAACGGCAAGTACGGCAAGGTGTTCGTCTCCCACATCGATCTGAACGACGACGTGGTCGAAGGCCTGCAGTGCGTGGACATCCCCGCATTCTCCGTGCAGTACCACCCGGAGGCCGCAGCAGGCCCGCACGATGCGGCCTACCTGTTCGACCGTTTCTGCGAACTTATGAAGAACAACTCCAAGGAAGGTAAGTGATATGCCGAAGCGCACCGACATCAAATCCGTGATGGTCATCGGCTCCGGCCCGATCGTGATCGGTCAGGCTGCGGAGTTCGATTACTCGGGCACCCAGGCATGCCGCGTCCTTCGTGAGGAAGGCATCCGCGTCATCCTCGTCAACTCCAACCCGGCCACCATCATGACCGACCCGGAGATGGCTGACGCCACCTACATCGAGCCGATCGCCACCCCGATCCTCGAGCAGATCATCGCCAAGGAACGCCCCGACGCGCTCCTGCCCACCTTGGGCGGCCAGACCGCGCTCAACGCCGCCATGGCGCTGGGCGAGGCCGGCGTCCTGAAGAAGTACAACGTCGAACTGATCGGTGCTTCCCTGGAAGCCATCGACCGTGGCGAGGACCGTGAACTGTTCAAGAAGGTCGTTGACGAGGCCGGCGCCGAATCCGCCCGCTCCGACATCGCCCACAGCATCGAGGAAGTCGACAAGATCGCCGAGAAGTTCGGCTACCCGCTGGTCGTGCGCCCGAGCTTCACCATGGGTGGCCTGGGCTCCGGCATCGCCCACAACGAGGAGGAGCTGCACCGCATCGCCGGCGCGGCATCCATTACTCGCCCACCGACGAAGTCCTGATCGAAGAGGGCATCGAGGGCTGGAAGGAATTCGAGCTCGAGCTCATGCGCGACCGCAACGACAACGTCGTGGTCGTCTGCCCGATCGAGAACGTCGACCCGGTCGGCGTGCACACCGGTGACTCCATCACCGTGGCCCCCTGCTTCACCCTGACCGACCGCGAATACCAGAAGCTGCGTGACATCGGCATCGCCATCATCCGTGGCGTGGGCGTGGACACCGGCGGCTGCAACATCCAGTTCGCCGTTCATCCGGACACCGGTCGCATCATCGTCATCGAGATGAACCCGCGCGTCTCCCGTTCCTCCGCACTGGCCTCCAAGGCCACCGGCTTCCCGATCGCCAAGATCGCCACCAAGCTGGCTCTCGGCTACACGCTCGACGAGATTCGCAACGACATCACCCAGTCCACGCCGGCCTCCTTCGAGCCGACCATCGACTACGTGGTCACCAAGGTGCCGCGCTTCGCTTTCGAGAAGTTCCCGGGCGCCGACCCCACCCTGACCACCTCCATGAAGTCCGTGGGCGAGGCCATGGCCCTGGCCGGCAACTTCCAGGAGTCCCTCGGCAAGGCCATGCGCTCCATCGACAAGCGCCACATGGGCTTCAATTGGGATGGCGAGAAGCCGTCCGCCGAAGAAGTGGCCGAACTGCTTGAGGCCATCCACACCCCGACCGAACACCGTTACCTGCAGCTCATGCGCGCCATCTGGGGCGGTGCCACGCTGGAGCAGGTGTTCGCGGCCACCAAGATCGACCCGTGGTTCCTGAAGCAGATCTTCCTCATCAATGAGACCGCCATGACGGTGCGCGAGGCCGAAACCCTCACCCCGAGGCTGCTCAAGAAGGCCAAGCTCGCCGGTCTGTCCGACGTGCAGGTGGCCCACCTGCGTGGTTGGGCGATGAAGGCGAGAACACCATCCGCGAACTGCGCTGGACCTACGGTCTGCGCCCGGTCTACAAGACCGTCGACACCTGCGCCGCCGAGTTCGACGCCGCCACGCCGTACTACTACAGCTGCTACGCCGACGAAACCGAGCTGCGCCCGCGCGAACGCGAGGCTGTGATCATCCTCGGCTCCGGCCCGAACCGCATCGGTCAGGGCATCGAGTTCGACTACACGTGCGTGCACGCCGTGCAGGAGCTTGGCAAGGACTATGACACCATCATGGTCAACTGCAACCCGGAGACCGTGTCCACCGATTACGACATGTCCGACCGCCTCTACTTCGAGCCGCTCACCTTCGAGGACGTGCTCGAGATCTACGAGGCCGAGAAGAAGATGGGCCCGGTCAAGGGCGTCATCGTCCAGCTCGGCGGCCAGACCCCGCTGTCCTTGGCCGCGCGTCTGAAGGCCGCCGGCGTGCCGATTCTCGGCACCACCCCGGAATCCATCGACTTGGCCGAGAACCGTGAGCTGTTCGGCGAAGTGCTCAAGAAGGCGGAGATGAACGCCCCGCGTTACGGCACCGCCCTGAGCCTCGAAGAGGCCAAGGAAGCCGCCCACCGCATCGGTTACCCGGTGCTCGTGCGCCCGAGCTACGTGCTCGGCGGCCGTGGCATGGAAATCGTCTACGATGACAAGCAGCTCAACAAGTACGTGGACCGCGCACTTGCCGAGGCCAAGGCCGATACCGTGGTCTCCGGCCGCCTGCCTTCCCCGCTGCTCATCGACAAGTTCCTGCAAGACGCCATCGAAATCGATGTCGACGCACTGTTCGACGGCGAGGAACTATACATCGGCGGCATTATGGAGCACGTCGAGGAGGCCGGTGTCCACTCCGGTGACGCCGCCTGCACCCTGCCTCCGTCCACCCTGTCCGACGACCAGATTCGTCGCCTGCGTGAAGGCACCTACGCCATCGCCAAGGGCTGCCATGTGCAGGGCCTGATCAACGTGCAGTACGCCTTCATGGCCAACACACTGTACGTGATCGAAGCCAACCCGCGCGCCTCCCGTACCGTGCCGTTCGCCTCCAAGGCCACCGGCGTGGCACTGGCCAAGCCGCCGCCCGCATCATGGCCGGCGAAACCATCGCCGATCAGCGTGCCAACGGTCTGCTGCTGCCCAAGGGCGACGGCGGCGACATCCACCCCGGCCAGCAGGTCGCGGTCAAGGAATCCGTGCTGCCGTTCAAGCGCTTCCGCACCCCGGTGGGCAAGACCGTCGACATCCTGCTCGGACCTGAGATGCGTTCCACCGGTGAGGTCATGGGCTTCGACCGTGACTTCCCGCACGCCTTCGCCAAGAGCCAGCTCGCCGCCTACGACGGTGGCCTGCCGACCCACGGCAACGTGTTCATCTCCGTGAACGACACCGACAAGCGTCAGCTGCCGTTGATCGCCGTTCGTCTCGAGGAGCTTGGATTCAAGCTCTGGGCCACCGAGGGCACCGCCTCCGTGCTTCGCCGTTACGGCATCGAGTCGAACATCGTGGACAAGATCAGCACCCGCGTGGACACCGATCCGGAAGCCCCGGTCGAGGTGCATCACGCTGCCGGATCCGTGGGCAAGAACGTGGTTCAGCTCATCGAGGAAGGCAAGATCGACATGATCCTCAACACGCCGAACTCGCGCGGCTCCCGTTCCGACGGCTACTCCATCCGTGCCGCCGCCATTGCCGCCGATCTGCCGCAGTTCACCACCATCACCGAGTTCCAGGCCGCACTGCTCGCTATCGAGGCCGTGAAGCATAATGATTATCAGATCATGAGCATTCAGGAGCATTCGAAGCAGCTGTTCGAATTGGAGCGACGGGAGTTCTGATGACTACACTCAGCAGTGAGGAATTGCAGGCACAACGTTCGGATTTCGGTCTGCGATTAAGCAATTCAATGGCCAAATACGGGCCGCTGTGTGTGGGCATTGACCCGCATCGCAAGCTCCTCACCGACTGGGGATACAACGTCGACGCCGAAGGCGCCGAACTCTTCTCCATGCGTATGCTGCAGGCCGCCAACGGGCGCGCCGCAGCAGTCAAATTCCAGACGCCGATGTTCGAGCGCTACGGAGCCAAAGGTTTCGAAGCGCTCGAGCGCGTGCTCTACGCGGCACGACAAATGGGCGTCATCACCATCGTCGATTGCCTGCGCGGCGGCCTGTCCACCACGATTTCCGCCATCGCAGACGCCTATTTCAAGCCCGGTGCACCGTTGCTGGCCGACGCCATCACGCTGCTGCCGTACTATGGCGCGCGTTCGTTGAACGGCCTGATTACCGAAGCGCTGGAAAACGGACGCGGCGTGTTCATCGCCTCCCTGACCTCCAACCCGGAAGGCATGAGTCTGCAGACCGCGTTGCGCCAGAGCGGCGATTACAAGGGACGTACCGTGCCTACGGCATCGCCTCCACCGCGCAGAAGCATAACGTGGATATCGAAGGCATGGGCTCGGTTGGTCTGATTATCGGTGCCACCATCGGCCAATGGATGCAGGATTCCGGCGTGGACCCCTCCAAGTTCACCGGTCCGATTCTTTCCCCCGGTTACGGTTGGCAGGGTGCCGAGGCCAAGGATCTGAAAACCGTGTTCCGCGGTACGCGCGGCAACGTGCTGGTCACCGTGTCCCGCTTTATCGCCTCGCATGGGCCGGATATCGCCGCACTGAGCCAAGCCACCGAGTCGATTGCGCTTGACGTACGTCAGGCGCTGATGGAAGCCACTGTCGAAGGCTCGGAAAACCAGTAATCAGAACGGAATCAGATGTCGCGGCATGCGTACGTGTCTATCTCATCGCGTACGTCGCATCACGATTCATATTCTTCCCTGTTCGTCGGGGCTGTAGCAGTTACCGGTCATCTCGCCGGTGAGCCGTTACCACATTGGATTCATAATCGCTGCACACCACATCATCTCCGGAGGACCCATGACTGAAAACACCCATGCTGGCCGTCTAATCGTCCTGACTGGCCCCACCGCAGTAGGTAAGGGCACCGTGGAAGCCAAGCTGCGCGCCGACCACCCCGAAGTGTGGGTGTCCGTCTCCGCCACCACACGCGCTCCGCGCCCGGGCGAGGTTGATGGCGTCAACTATTGGTTCCTCACTGAAGACGAGTTCCTGGCCCGTGAGGCGGCCGGTGAGTTCCTGGAAACTGCAGTGGTGCACGGCATGGCCCATTATGGCACCTTGTTGAAGCCTGTGGAGGAACATCTGGCCGCCGGTGTGCCCACGATTCTGGAAATCGACCTGCAGGGTGCCCGCCGCGTCAAGCAGCGCGCCGCCGAGCTCGACCTCGAAGTGGTGTACGTGTTCATCGCGCCGCCAAGCTTCGAAGAGCTCGAGCGCCGCCTGATCGGCCGCGGCACCGAAACCGCCGAACAGCAGGCCCGTCGCTTGGAGACCGCCAAGGTGGAGCTCGCCGCCGAAAGCGAATTCGACGTCACCATCGTCAACGAAACCGTTGATCAGGCCGCTGCCGACCTCTGGTCCGTCATCGCCAAGGAATACGGGCTGTAAACTACCGCTTTACCACCAACTGCTGGTGGAGGATTTCGGCGCTGTTTTTGGCCGGCGCCTGCTTCCAGCGGATCGCTTCGGATTCGTGATGCTCGGTGACATAATGCCGCATCCATTCGAAGCACTGCTGGGTTTGGATGGCATCGCTTAATGCGCGGTGCTCCTCATTGTCCGCGATGCCGAAGCGTACGATCAGGTCGGCCAGACGGTGATGCCGCTGCGCGGGGAACAGGGCGCGGCTGATCTGCATCGTGTCATAATCCGCGCAGGCAAAGCCGCAGCCGGCGATATGCCGGGTGTTGTAATCCAGGAATCGCAGATCGAAGCTGACGTTATGGCCGACAATCGGCTCGACGGCGGGACCGGCAGCGGGGTAGCGAGCCATGCGATGAATCGGGGAAGCACCTCGTCAATCGGATCGAGGTCGGCCACCATCGCATCGGTGATGCCGGTCAGCGTGGTGATCTGACGCGGAATCGGCCGCAAGGGATTCACCAGCTGCTGGAATTGATCGACGATATGCCCCTCCCGCACGCGCACGGCACCGATTTCCGTGATGGCGCAACTGTTCGGGTAAAAGCCGGTGGTCTCCAAATCCAGCGCCACATAATCGGTGGGGAAGACGGCATCGTCCATGGCGATTCGCCCGCCGGCACCATGATTGGGCTGGGATGGTTGGCCGAAAACGGTAATGCCGGAAGTGGTCACGGAGGCTCCTCATATCAGTCGGTGTTCGGTGACTTATTGTACCCGGCAGCCCGGTCTGTCGGTACAATTTTTCCCTCCCGGATTTTCTCGGATATATTGGTTAGGCGGCCGGCAATTGCGCGGCGCATCGGGAAGGGAGCACAGCTGATGAAACAGATAGTGGCAGGCATCGTGGCGCATGTGGACGCGGGCAAGACCACGCTGTCCGAGGCTCTGCTCTACCGTACCGGTGAGATCCGCAAATTGGGGCGAGTGGATCACGGCGATGCGTTTCTGGACACCAATTCCTTGGAGAAGGCGCGAGGCATCACGATTTTCGCGCACCAGGCATTGGTGGAACACGGCGACCTGCGCCTGACCTTGCTGGATACGCCGGGGCACGTGGACTTCGCAGCCGAAACCGAACGTGTGCTGCGTGTGCTTGATTACGCGATTCTTGTGGTCTCCGGCACGGATGGCGTGCAAGGCCATACCGAGACACTATGGCGTCTGCTGGCCAGATACGGTGTGCCGACGTTCATCTTCGTCAACAAGTGCGACGCCGCCGGATTCGACCGCGAGGCCATTCTGGCACAGTTGCGCAAACGCCTGAGCGATGCGATATATCCGCTGCCGGCAATGGAGCAGTCCACTGAGGGCAGCGCGGTACCGTTGGACGCGCTTGCCGAGGATATCGCCACCCTGGACGAGGAGGCGATGAACGACTATCTGGAACATGGCGCGCTGTCCGTGGACAGATTGCGATCGATGATCGCCGTGCGCGAGCTGTTCCCCGTATATTTCGGCTCGGCATTGAAACTCGAAGGAGTCGAGGAATTCCTGGACGGGCTGGAGACGTTCACCCGCGAACGTGAATGGCCGGCCGCCTTCGCCGCACGCGTGTTCAAAATCGCCCACGACGGCCAGCACAACCGTATGACGTGGCTGCGCGTCACCGGCGGTGCGCTCAAAGCCAAGGAGATCGTCTCTTCATCCTCGTGCGCCGCGGCGTCGACAGCACCGTCGCCGGTACAGGGGGATGATGGCACGGTATGGTCCGAGAAAGTCGATCAGGTGCGCGTCTACAATGGCGCCAAATTCGAGACGGTCACCGAGATACCTGCCGGATCGGTGTGTGCGGTGACCGGACTGACGCGGACCTTCCCCGGCGAAGGGCTGGGAGCGGAACCGGACGCCGAATCACCGTCGCTGCAACCCGTGTTGACCTACACGGTGTTGCCCGCCGGAGCGGAATCCGATACGGCCGGCACCTCGGGAGCGGCCAAACGCGGTGGCGCCGGCCATAACAGCGTGAATCAGGACGATGCCGAGCATGATGCCGCCAAGTCGGGAACCGGCCGCAATGAGGAGAACGACACCGCTCGCCAGACCGCGGCGGACAATAGCTCGCCGGCCCGTCCCCAGTTCGATGATCTGACCTTGCATAAGGTCATCACCGCATTGCGTGAGCTGGAAGACGAAGACCCGTTGTTGCATGTGGTGTGGGTGGAACGGCTGGCCGAGATTCATGTGCAATTGATGGGCGCGGTCCAGCTGGAGATCATCCAGCAGACCCTGCACGACCGGTTCGGTCTGGATGTGTCGTTTGGCCCCGGCTCCATCCTGTACCG
>ENA-OPZN01000036-OPZN01000036.1-human-gut-metagenome-genome-assembly--contig:-NODE-36-length-58835-cov-9.012094_pt1 | contig 58835 bp, 64 predicted proteins | sample MGYA00242483_ERZ504503 | MGnify/ENA primary metagenome ERZ504503 (study PRJEB26092, sample SAMD00036285) | human gut metagenome | host: Homo sapiens | study: EMG produced TPA metagenomics assembly of... | reverse complement strand
TTCAAGCAGGGCTGTTGCAGGGGGCGGGTTTTATATCTTGGGGGAAGTTATATTATTTATATATAGGCTCCTTCACATCCAATTTTCCTTCCGTACCAGAATATTTTTTACTCTGAAGACAGATCTGACCTTCTGAATTACATTAACCTGCGCACATCTACAATAATCAACTTTTTCTTGAACAGTCTGTTGTATCTTCGTGTCCATAAATAAAATGAAAAAGGAAAATACTGAAGTTTTAACTCTGGATCATGATAGTCCGCTTTTTACCGTTATTGGACGATGATTAACGAATGTAGCCGTACCGATAAGGAATTCCTCGTAAATAGGACGGAAACCAAAGCATATGAGATGGGTTTGTTTCTTTCGACGAAATCAAAGGCCGGTCATGATTGCGTTCCATCATGGTAATGATATTCTTTGTATATACTTTGTTTATAGATGTTGAATTGATCTCTTTATGTATGATATTTGTCTTCTTGTGTAAAGATATTTTAAAAATCAAAAACAAAACGAACCGTTTTTTTGAGAAATCTAACAAGAGATACCCACATTTGTACTATCTTTGTAATAAGTTGGCCTTTTAAGAAAACTTGGGAAAAGCATTTATTATGAATCAATATCCGGATTTTTGACAAAAGTTATATTGACGATCTTCGCCGTGGTAAAGAGTATGCCTTTGCTGCTGTCTTTGACCGTTACCATCGGTTATTGTACACCATAGCCTATCGTTTTTTGAAATCGGAAGAAGAGGCGGAGGACGCAGTTCAGTATCTTTTTATGAAATTGTGGGAGCAGAGGGAAACTTTTAGTTTTGAGTCGGGTATTCGCAGTTTGTTATTTACTATCTTGAAGAATTATATACTGAATGAATTGAGGCATCGCAATCTGGTATTTGAGAAATTGTATGAAATGGCCCAACAGGTGAATGATGAGGACGAAGATGCTTTTTTAACCCGGTTTGAACATGGTGAACTCAGAAAATCCTTGCGGGTTGCCATTGACAAACTTCCTCCTCAGAAACAAAAAAATCTGCTTGCTGAAATAGAATATGGGTTATCCAATCAAGAGATTGCCGACAGGATGGGCATAACTGTTCCTACAGTGAAATCTCATTACACACAGGCTATAAAGGCGCTTCGTAATGCGATTGAATCTTTGATTATGTGGTTTCCTGTAATATGGATTTATTTAATAGACTGAAATGCACTCATACTTTTATCGGAGTAGGGTGTTATTATAAATATATGAAAAAAATAGATTATGAAGATAGATGAATCGGTGATAGATAAAGTACTTGACAACAAAGCTGCTCCTGGAGAAGCTCGGAAAGTTGCCGGTTGGTTCGTTACGGAAGAAGGGCGTAAGTATTTGTCTGGACGATTGGACCGTGAGATGGAAGAGCTTGCAGAAGAGGTGCCGGAAGATGTTAGACTTCCTTTTATTCCCGGCATGAAGATGAAACAGCGGTTTATGAGTGAGATAAAACGTGAGCGTGGAAGGAGATCGGTCGGCCGTAAGTGGATGTGGGTGGCGGCTGTATTGTTACCATTTGTTTTCTTAAGCGTTTCTTTGTTGTTTTTGGTGAACCGGACGGGGATTTTCTCTGAAACGGAATATGCTGAAATAAGTGTTCCTTATGGTGAACAGATGCGGGTAATTTTGCAGGATGGCAGTATTGTACACTTGAACTCGGATTCCCGTTTGAGGTATCCCAAGCAATTTGGATTGTTCGAATCGTACGGTGGAGCTTTGGGGAGAAGGGTATTTTAATGTTGCCAGAGATGAAAACCGTCCCTTTAAGGTGGATTTGCAAGGGGTGGAAGTGAGAGTGACCGGAACCAGATTTAATGTAAAAGCATATGCTGCCGAACCCAATATTTGGGTAACTTTGGATGAAGGAGGAATTCTTTTCAGGGATCATAATGCGAAGGAGTACAGGCTTGTTCCGGGGGAGAGTGCGGAATATAAGTCGTCAGTCGGGGAAATGCCTGATTTCCCGCCCGGATAATATGGAGCAGATTTCGGCATGGCGTTCCAACAGCCTTAATTTTTATCTGACTCCGCTTAATGAGATTATAAAGGTGATGGAAAGGCATTATGACGTTCATTTTATTGTGAAAGATTCTACGGTACTGAAGAACAGGTTTACTTTGTCAACAGGAAAAGTAAACGCGTCGGATGTACTCTATGATTTGGAAACTGTTTCTAATATCTGTTTTACGGAGGTGGAAGACGGTCTGTTTGAAGTAGGCACCAAATAATGGAAACTATAAAGGTAAATGTGGAATAGATGTGAGTGAATACACTTGCATCTATTTTTTTGAGAAAACGAAAAAAAGGACTCATACCTTTTTCTGGATGATGTGTTAGCCTATATAAGAAATTCTTTTGTTTCAAACTAATACTATTGATGAAAATGAAAGCAAGAACCAAAATGAAGACATTACTGCTGTTGGGAGTCCTTTTATTTGGCTTTACTGTTTCAGCACAGTCGCAAAAAGTCTCTTTAGATTTTAAGAATGAGAGGGTGGAAAAAGTTCTGGCATCTATTAAAAGCCAGACCGGTATGAGCTTGGTTTTCAGTGACCAGTTGGTCGATGTGAATCGTAAGGTAACCATGCAACTCAAAGATGTCACACTGAAGGAGGCATTGACAAGACTTCTTTCAGGAATTAATCTTACTTTTGAAATCAGGAACAACAAAATCTATTTTATTGAGAAGAAAGCTGTCTCGCAACCCGGTTCTAGAAAGAAAAGAGTGACGGGAGTGGTGAAAGATGTAATGGGAGAACCTCTGATTGGTGCTAATGTTGTGGAAAAAGGCAGAAGTACCAATGGGGTTATCACCGACTTTAATGGGAAGTTTACGTTGGAAGTGGACGAATCTGCTTCGTTGGTTGTGAGCTATATAGGATATTTGGCACAAGATATTCCGACAAAGGGAAAGGGGATTTTCATATTATATTGAAAGAGGATACCAATACGTTGGACGAAGTGGTCGTTACCGGATATGGAGATTTCAAGAAGGCAACTTATACTGGATCTGCTTCTGTTCTGACTACAGAAAAGCTGGAGGCTTTACCTGTTGTCTCCGTGGGGCAGATGATTGAATCGAATATACCGGGCATCAGTGTGGTTGCCGGTACTTCTTCGCAGCCCGGTGCGAAAACAACTTTACGGGTACGGGGAGTTGCTTCCATGAATGCTTCTACCGAACCTTTGTATGTATTGGACGGAGTACCTATCCCATCTTATGACTTGAGTAACTTTACCAGTATGTCCGAAGCGGGAGGAATGGGATTCATTGAAACGCTGAATCCGGCGGATATTGAGAGTATCACCGTTTTGAAAGATGCGGCATCTGCTTCATTGTATGGTGCGAAAGGTGCTAATGGAGTCGTGCTTATCACTACTAAAAAAGGAAAGGAAGGCAAGCTTCGTGTCAATATGGCGGCGAAATACGGAATCACAGATTTCGCTTATACATATCGTCCGTTAATGGGAGGCGAGGAAAGAAGGAAATTAATTCATGAAGGATTGGTTAATTTTCAACTGGATAAGGGAGTAAGCGAACAAGAGGCACAGCAGTATGCGGATGCGAATATAGACCAGTATGCCAAACGCTTGCCTCAAGGATATTCGGACTGGGAGAGTGCTTTATTTAAGACAGGTTATCAACAGGATTATAACCTGTCTGCCAGTGCTGGCAACCAAAATTCCAGTTTTATCGGTTTCTTTGGGATATACTAAACAGACGGGTGTTTCCCTGAATTCAGAAATGGAGCGCTTTACGGGGCGTGTGGATGCAAGTAACAAGTATAAAAAGGTGGAATTTGGAATGAACGCTTCTTTTTCGTGGACAAAGAACGTTCATTTACCCGAAGGTAAATTTTATGGAAGTGCCATTTATGCATCAAAAGTGAATCTGACGCCTTCTACTCCCATTTACAATGAGGATGGGACCTATGCCAGCGGGTATCGTGAAAACAATGGGTATAATCCGATATTGGAGGCTGAGGTGAATGATTATTACGCTCGGACGGTACGTGCTATGGGTACGGCTAAAATAGCTTATAATGTTTGGGATAACTTGAAGGTATCCAGTGTGTTACGGTAGATTATTCGTTGACAAAGGCTTTTTCTTTCAGTCTCCGGATGGACGTGATGGAGCAACTTATCAAAGGACGGGGACGTATGCAGATGAACTGACCGTATACGTTATACTTCACAGAACAATTTAACTTACTCCAAAACTTTCGGCAAGCATTCTGTCAGTGCGGTCACGGCTTTCGAGGTGATGAAGTATGATTATGAGGATTTGTATGCTGCAAAGAAACTTACGGGCAGGATATAAACACTTCTTTAGGAAATGCGGCCGATCCGATAGATGCTGACCAGAAATTGCAGGAAGATGCATTAATGTCCTATGTGGCCAGTGTGAACTATTCTTATGATGATAAATATTATGCCAGTTTCAGTTTTCGCAGGGATGGCTCATCCCGCTTGTCTCCCGATACTCGTTGGGGTAATTTCTGGTCTTTGTCCGCTTCATGGAGACTTTCTCAGGAAAGGTTCATGCAGCCGTTGAAATCAGTATTAAGTGATTTAAAACTTCGTGCTTCCTATGGGGTGAATGGAAATCTCCCTTCTTCATATTATGGTTATCAGAGTACTTATACCACGGGGGCGTTTTATAGTGGGAAACCTTCTCCGTGGGAAAGTACATTGGGGAATGAGGAACTCACCTGGGAGAAGAATTATGCACTGAATTTGGGACTGGATATCGGCTTGTTCAGTCGTGTGAATGTTTCTTTGGATTGGTACACGCGTACAACGAAAGACCTGTTGATGAGCAAGCAATTGAATTCCATCAGCGGATTTTCTTCTCTGCTGACCAATGTGGGGCAGATGCGGAATACCGGTGTGGAACTTGAAGTTCGTTCCAATAACATCAAGACGAAAGATTTCAGCTGGACTACCGCCTTCAATTTGAGCCATAATAAAAATAAGATTCTGAAACTGGCAGATCTGCCTTGGTTTGTGGATGGCAGGTATGTACGTAAGGAAGGTTATCCATTTAATACTATTTATCTGCGTGAGTATGCGGGGGTGGATCCTGAGACCGGAAGTGCCTTGTATTATGATAACCAACAGGATGAGAATGGCAATTATACAAAAATAAAGTGACCGATCCGGGGCAGGCAAGTCCTATTCCGTTGAAAGATATTACGCCTACTATATCGGGAGGTTTTATGAATACCTTTAATTATAAATTCATTGACCTGTCATTCAATCTATCTTATAGTTTCGGTGGTTATTCGTATGATAATGCATCCTACATTCTGCAAGATGATGGTTATTCAGTGATAAGCAATAAAAGTACCGAGCAACGCCGCCGTTGGCAGAAACCGGGTGATATAACGGATGTTCCCCGTTTTGTATATGGGAATAAAAAGGGGGGTAACTATAATTCTTCACGTGCCATCCATTCTACGGATCATATTCGTCTGAAAAGTCTGATATTGGGATTGAATGCTCCTAAAGCATGGTTGCAGAAATTAGGAATAGGGAATGCCCGTATTTATTTCTCGGGTACGAATTTGTTGACATGGGCTGCATACGACCAATATGATCCTGAAATGAGTGGGGTGGTAGGATTCTACACGCCTCCGTTGAAAACTTATGCTTTCGGGCTGGAACTTAAATTTTAATCATCAATTACACTAAAAAACAGAACCATTATGAAGAAAATACTTCTTATTTTAGGATTCGTTTCACAGCTCGTTGCCGGTTGTAGTGATTTCTTCGATACAGCTCCCAGCAATAAAATCCCTACTACGATGGCTTTCCGTACAGTAACCGATGTGGATAATGCGGTGAACGGATTGTATGATCTGATGTCGGGCTCCGGATATTACGGGGCTGCTATGTTTGCCTATGGAGACATGAAAGGAGATGATATGCAGAGTTCTGAGGAAAGTGGGGTATGCAATACATGCTATATGTTCAATCATCGTCCTAATAGTTTGAATGCCGGTTCATTGTGGGGACGACCTTTTTATATTCTTCGTGAGGCATGGAATATTCTGAATGCTATTGCCGAAGGAAAAATTGAAAGCGGGGATGAAAAGAAGTTGAATGCTTTGAAAGGCGAGACGATGGCGGTGATTGCGCTTTGCCAGTTTGATCTGACTCGTTGCTTTGGCTATCCTTATACAAAAGATAAAGGTGCGTCACTGGGTGCTCCGTTGATAGACCATTTGGTGGGAACCTATGAGAATCCTCCCCGTTCTACTGTTGCTCAGGCTTATGATTTTATTATAGAAACGTTGGAAGAGGCGGTTACATTGATGTCCGAAGAGAAAAATAACGGACGTATGAATAAGTATGCGGCTCGTGCATTGCTGGCTCGTATCTACTTGTATCATGACGATAACCGGAAAGCATTTGATTTGGCGGACCAACTGATTAAGGATGCGGATACATCGGGAAGTTATGCACTTTATCCGCATGAGAAATATGTGGCTGCCTGGTCGGTAGAAGCCAAGTTTGGTTCAGAATCGTTTTTTGAGATAGCCAATAGTGTGGATGATACTCCAGGACGGGATTCATGGGGATATTTATTGAATTGGTATGGCTATCAGAAGGGGTTTGTCACTCAGAAATATGCGGAGCAAATGCTGGCTGATCCCGGAGATGTGCGCGGGCAGTTGCTGGAGGAGAATAAATATGCGGGGAAAACGGTATGGTGGTTGTACAAACTGAGAGGGACGGACCTGAAGACTGCACCGCTGGAATGTAACAATGTGGTACTTCGTCTGTCCGAGGTGTACCTTATTGCCGCTGAGGCTGGTTGCAAGTTGGGCGGTGATGCTGCGGTTCAGGGACTTGGTTATTTGAATGAGATTGTGAAGCGGGGCAATCCCGATAACGAAGTGACAATGGCTGACTATACCTTGGACCGTGTGTTGGATGAGCGAAGTAAGGAGCTGGTAGGTGAAGGACATCGTTTCTTTGATTTGCTGCGCAATGGCAAGACTATTGTCCGTAAAGGAGGATATCATCTTCCCAGTGTGGACGAAGAGGTGGATTGGGATTTTTACAAGTGTGTGCTGCCGATACCTGAAGACCAGTTTATCTTTAGTCCTGAGATGGAACAGAATCCGGGATATCCCAAGAATTAACATGCTATTAATCATTATTTAAATATATACGTATGAAAAACAGAATAGTAATATTTGTGGTATTTGTGTGTTGCTTATGGACTATGCCGGGAATAGTACGGGCGCAGTTGTCTGTTCATCAGTTTGACCAGTTAATGAAAAAGATTGATGATGTCCTGTGGTACGAGAAAGTGGGTGATATTGCCCATGTAGATAAGGTGATATTATGTGGACCACCGCGTTGGAAGGAGTCCAATCCCACTTCGATGAGTGCTGGTAACGAACTTAAATTCAGAGCATACATTTTTATTCCCAAAAGTGTGAAGGAAAACAAGAAATATCCGTTGATCGTATTTCCTCACAGTGGGGTACATGCCGATATGGACACCTATTATGCCCATATCATCCGTGAGCTGATAGCGCAGGAATACATCGTGGTGGCAGCGGACTACCGGGGAAGCACCGGATACGGAGCGGGAACATACAATAATATAGATTATGGTGGATTGGAAAACGAAGACGTGTACATCAGCCGTAACTATATGGTGGATAATTTCGATATTGTGGATGGTAGTCGTGTGGGTATCATGGGATGGAGTCATGGTGGTATGATTACACTGATGAACCTTTTCAATTATCCGGGACAATATAAATGTGGTTTTGCAGGCGTTCCGGTTTCGGATGTAATCATGCGTATGGGATATGCCAGCGACAGTTATCGCAAAAATCTTCTCGGCCAAGAATCATATCGGGGCAGACTGCCAAGGACAATATTGCGGAATACAAACGGCGCTCTCCTGTGTGGCATGCGGAGAAGTTGAAAGATCCGTTACTTATCTATACTAATACCAGTGATGATGATGTGAATGTAGTCGAGGTGGAATCAATGATCCGTGCCTTGAAAGCAGAAGGCAAAAAATTTGAATATAAGATATTTGAGCGTGCTCCCGGTGCGCATAGTTTTGATCGGTTAGATACTTATGAGTCAAGCAAGATTCGTCTGGACATTTATAAGTTCATGGGGCGTTACCTGAAGCCCAATAAACCATTCGGTTCAGTGAAAGAATTGCGTAAAGCAGCTTATAAGTTCTGATAATTAACTTGGTGACAGGATAATGGAGGGCTGGTTGCTTCATGTAATGGGGCAACCGGCCTTTTTTATGACTCTTCGGATGGATAAAAATGAGTGAATATTCATCTTGTATAAAAGATAAGTGGAAATATGGATAAAGTGTACGGATAATAAGTGATAATTAAACTTTTTGAATAGCTTGGCGGCTTGTTAGCTTTTAGAACGTAGTTATACATTGGTAATGAGAAATAGATCATGAAAACACACGTTTATTATTTGTTATTTGGATGTTGTTCTTGGTTTTACCTCAGGGGTATTCACAAGGGAAAAGGAAGATTCATCCGTATTGGGGCAAGTGAACGGCTTTTTGAGTAAACATGTGAAGCTGACTGCCTACGGTCAGTTCGGTTATAGCTATACGGACAGGAAAGACTTGGATGTGAGTCAGGCGGACAATCAGTTTTTGGAAGGCTGGGGATGCTGATCCTTTCGGGAGATATCACGGATAAACTGTCGTGGATGGTTCAGTATGAACTGTTTACTTCACAGCTGCTGGAACTCTATGCTTGTTACAAACCGTATTCTTTTTTTTTCAGGTCAAGATAGGTCGGATGAAGACCTGTTTTACATTAGAGAACCAGATGTCATCTTCGGTTTATGAAACGGGTAAACTTCAGTCGTGTCATTGAGCGTCTGGCAGGTTTCAGTGGAGATGTATGTGGGAACCAGGGTGGCCGTGATATGGGTTTGCAGGTGGGTGGTGAGTTGTTCAAGACCTCTGTCGACGATTATTTTCTGGAATATCGGGTAGGTGTATACAATGGTTCCGGACTCAGCATGAAAGATCATAATGATGCAAAGGATTTTGCCGCATGGTTCACTGTGCAGCCTGTCAAAGGATTGAAGATGGGTGCGTCTGCCTATATCGGAAAATTGAATGATGATTATACGGTGGTAAATGATGAAACGGGGGAAGAAACCATTTATAATACAAATATGAAACGTAACCGCATGGCGCTGAGTACCTGTTATCAGACCCATCGGTTGACTTGCAGGGGGGGGGAATATTTGTGGGGAAAAGATGGTAGTATCAACCGCAGAGTTTTTTATGCTTTAGGATATTGGTTTGCCATTCCCTCCCGATTGGCGGTTGTGGCAAAATTGGAACGCTATGAAGCTGATACGGCAGTTTCTGATTCAGAAATGATTTATACAGTGGGAGGCGCTTATTATATAACGCCGAAAACGCGTATCATGCTGAATTATGCGCATTTTAGTTATGAAAAGAGTGTTTCTGTCAATGAACTTTGGGCGATGTCTCAAATAGGTTTCTGATAGTACAAATATGCAATGTTTGTATTGTGTCTTTTTATACCTTGTCGTGTTTTATAGGTTGCTCAAAGTCATAAAGACTTTGGATGTTAGGTCTTTTTCTATATTTTTCTTCACTATTTCTGAAAGTAAATATTGAATCTTTTGACTGAAATAGTGAGAGCGTGAAGCAGAACTTGGCACAAGATTTCACAGAACTTGGTGCAGGATCCGGCAGAACTTGTATCAAGATTCCAGATACTATGGTAGGGAAAAATACAGCTTTTTGAAACCGGACAAGGATCCTTGGACAACCTTTCCCCATAATTATCGGGTAAGTCTTCATCTCTACTATTTGTCTACTGCCCTGTAAACGAGGGCTTAAAAGCATAAAAAAAAGCAGTTTACATTTTACTGTAACTGCTTTAAAGTGAAAACTTACTTTGGTGGTGCCACCAGGAATCGAACCTTTTGCTTCGGTTTATTCTAACTCCTTGAGTGACTGCACATTTTTTGCTTTATCTTTTATGAAAACCATTGAATTGGCCTTACGCTAAATTCATTGTTTTTCTTTACTAATCTGACAAAATTTGTCTCTTTGACACTGCAAATATAATACACAGGTTCGATTTCTGCAAATATTTTCATTCCTTTTAATTATAGTTTTCAACAAGAGAAAAAAATAAAAACATGTGCTAAATCAAATGCATTAAGAATTTATTTATTGTTTGGGGTGTTGACTTTAAAGTTGGAAATTTTGCTTCGCAAATCATTAGAAAGATATACCCCTTGAATCTTTATTTTGCATGAATAAACCAAAAGCACTAAAAGAGCAAAAATACAAATGACGACTATTTCACTAGGCGCCAAAAAGTTTGGAACTGACTTGGGCATGAAGGCACCTGCAAAGAGATCTACTAAACATAAGATTATAGCTCCCACCTTTCCTAAAGCACTCTTTACCTTTCTTGATTTTTGTATCTCTATATCGCTTACAATTTGTGCAATCACAGTATTATTGGTTTTCATTGCATATTCTTTCAACGTAAATATCGAAACTTCTTCATTATTAAATAGAAAAATATATTTCCCAATTAAGGGTACTGCTAGTGTACATAATGCAAAGAGGATACAAGTAAAAAATTTCACAGTCCAAATACAGACAATACCTAATATTACGAATGGAATCAGGTTTATTAGAGTTAAATCCTGAAACGTAATTCCAGGTTCTTTTTTTTTTTGGGGACAACACACACCTAAATACAAATCTGTAAACACCAATAGAATAAGGAAATTTGTCCATATATCCGTATCATAAATCTTGTGGTTGTCAAATAACGCAATCAAATCTTTCATGTTGTTCATAAATACTTTTTTAAATTAATAGTTTATAGTAAAGCGGCAGTCAACAGTTTTTAAATTTCCATTGTATTAAAATATAGAGTTTATACAGAAAAGAAACAGGGCTATTGGTTATCAATATCCTAAAACCTTATTCGATATAATGTCTACAGATTATACCATTCAAATATATTATGTGTTATTGGATTCTACAAATATACAGATACTATTCAGAATGTCATAACTTCTCCATAAATATTATTTTGTACAGTTTTGTTTTACTTATAATTCATGCCTTTATCATACTTGCGGCATTGCTGCATGAAGGAGGTGTGCATACCAAAACAGAAAAGTTTTTTTGAGCCATTCATGTAAAAAGGATATACAGGATGTCATCTGATGACTTTTAATGACATCTGATGACATTGCTTTTTATGTTTCGGGTATAAAGCGGTTCTTTGTCGTGTATTAATAGTGAACTAACCCTTGAAAATGAGATGCCATGAACATACAAGAAGCAAAGAACATCAGGCTTGTTGATTTTTTAGCCGGATTCGGATACGAACCGGTAATACAGCGTGGGAACAGCGTATGGTACAAATCGCCCTTCAGGACGGAAAAGGAAGCCTCTTTCAAGGTTGACCTCCATAAGGAACTGTGGTATGATTTCGGTCTGGGGAAGGGAGGGGATATTATAACGTTGGCCAAGGAGATTTATCGGACACAAGATATAGGTTATGTATTACAGTGTATTGAGAATAAAAGAGCCGTACTGAAACCGGTTACTGTTTCCTGTCCGTTTGAAAAGGCATATCCCGCCTTTCAAGATCTGAAAATCATTCCTCTTGCCAACCGGATACTGCTTACTTATCTGAAGGAACGGTGCATCGATTTGGAAACTGCCCGAAAAATATGCAGGGAAGCCCATTTTAAACGGAATGGGAAGAATTATTTTGCCATCGCTTTCCCTAATATTTCCGGAGGGTACGAAATCAGGAACAGGTATTTCAAGGCTTGTATTGCTCCCAAAGACATCAGTCGCATCATTAGCACGCCGGAAAGCAGGATTTGCTATATTTTTGAGGGGTTTATGGATTTTCTGTCTTTCAGACTGGCTTTTCCATCTTTGGAAGAGGGGGATTATATAGTGTTGAATTCTGTCAGTAACTTACAGAAGGCTTTTTCTTTCCTTTCACAATATGACGGCATCCGTTGCTGTCTGGATAATGATACCGCCGGGAAAAATGCGGTGCAGGCATTAAAGGACAAATACGGAATCCGTATATGCGATCTTTCGCATGAATATTCCGGATATAAGGATCTGAATGAATATTTGTGCGGGAAGAACAATCTGCTCCATATCTAATAGAAGTTTTGAAAAGACTGCCTTATGATATACCCTTGTTTCCTTCCTGTCATATGTGGCAGAAGAAAACAAGGGTGATTTTCATGTGGTGATACTATGTTAATAGTAGAATGTGGTCAGATGCGTTTTATGGTCTTTTACAATCTTTACTTCCTGCATCTGTCCGTATATCTCACGCATGGATACCGGACAATCCATCTTTTCCCATTCTTCCGGGGAAATCCTCATGTCGGAATGCCTGAAACACAGCATGACCATTTCCTGAGAATCCTCTTCTGCGAATATGGTACCTTCATGATCGTTGACAAACTGTTTGAGTCCATCCTCATCCTTACAGGATATTTCTCCGACGTACATATCCTCGCCCGACCGGGTGTTTTTGCGGATATGGATTTTGAACCATTCCCGGCTTTCCGGCTGTTCGGATGCAGTACACTCCCACAAACCGACTTTCGCATCGTAGTAAACCTCCCCGCTCTCACATGCCCCGTAATGGCCCCAATGCTTGAAACGGCCGGTAGTCCATGCCTTGAACCTTACATCGCCCGCCTTTACCAACAGACACTCACCGCCATGCATATCGCATTTGATACCCTCTTTGTCACGGGACACGAATGGAACACGGGAAAAATCCCGGAGTATAATGTTATCTCCATATACGGCATCTATAAAGAACATCCGGGAACGCTCACCATAACCGGAAACAAAGAACAGGTTGTCTCCTGTCCGTGGATACCGGTCGGAGCGTGTCTTTTCGATGTGTTCCACCATGGTATTCACTTTATCTATATCTTCCTGTACAAGTCCGTGTATCCGATCATACCAGTAGTTCAGGCGGATGAAAGTTTCTTTGCTATACTTGTTTGTTGTCTGAATCATAATTTTCTTATTTCGTGATTAAACATTTCCGGCTTTGGCAAAGCCGGTATTTCTATCTCTTACATGTCAGACATTTGTCTTTTGCTCTGATAGTGCAAGGCTTGGCGAAAAAATACCGCAGCGAAGCGAGGATGATTTTTTCAGCCAACCAGTCCGAAGGACCGCCTTGCGCATCAGAAGCAAAAGGCTACCTTTACATGTAAGAAATAGAAATGCTGACCGATATATGATTCCAAAATAAAAAAACTTATAATCTGCCGGTTCTGTAATAAGAAAGCCATGAAACCCTCTCTTTTTATCGTTTCCATGACTTTCTTATGTTTATGTCGTGATACTTGGAAACGGGTATTACCAATGATCAAATGTTTCCACCCTGTTTTTTCCAACAGAACAAGAATGTCCTTTTCCTTATATAATAATTTGCCTCCTACTTTGTAATAGGGCAACCTGCCGTTCATTCTGTAATCAGCCAGCGTCCTTCGTGTCAGCTTCAATTTCTCCGCCAACTCGCTGTCGGTAATGTAACGCTCTCCGTTCAAGACCGGACGAAGGCTTTTTTCCTGATCATCCAGCATTTTGGACAGGGTGCTTATGTTCCGAAAAAAACGTATAATCTCAGGGCTTTCTTTAGTCAGTATGAATTGAGTCATAAGGATTCGGGGGTTACATGGTGAATACTGTTTTCCAAATAACGTATAATATCCTGACGCCTGTAATATACCTTGCGGTCTATATGGCTGTAAGGGATAATCCTGCTTCTCCGAAGTTGCAACAGCTTTCGGGGCGAGACATTCATAAGCATACACGCTTCCTGGTTATCAATCCAGTCATCCATACTACAGATGCCTCCTCCGCATGTTTCACGCATTTTCTTTTCAACGGCTTCCAAAGCCTCATTCATTTCCATGAATGCCTTAGCTTCGATACATACAAACTCCATAAACTCTGCTTTTTTTGTCCGGCACGAAAATACGGGAAGTAAAAGTCGTGGGCAAAAGGATGTCATCAAACGGCATCAGATGTCATCAGATGTCAGAGACCGCTCTGTTTGGGGAAGCAAAGTAAAAGAATGGCTAAAAGTCTGTTTCTTTACCGGAAAAACAGTATTTTTATCCCGGGCAATCTGTCCGAAAATAAAAAAACAGGAAATATGGAACTGATAATCAATGCAACATTATTACTAGCGGCTATCGTTCTCTGGATATACGGACAATACTGGAGGAAAAAGTGCGGCAAGGTGCTATGCCAATATGCAGCAGCCTACGATGAGCGGGAAGACAGGGAGAAACCGCTACGTCAAGCCATCATAGCAGGAAATCCTCATGCACCGCTGCTATATGCGCTGACTTGTCCTGAGTTGTTTGATAAAGTCCGTCCGTTGCGATTGTTCTCATTCGGGAACATTCGCTGCGTGTTTGCCGGCTATTATTTTCCCAAACGCTTTGAAAGCTGGCTTTGTGATGACCAGTTGGCATTCGTGCAAAAAGTATATGATTTCAAGGATGGAAAAGACAGCTGTACGGAATATTTTTCACAAGCATTCCTGCTTCTTTCCACTGATGAGGATATTACTGCCATGTTTATGCCGTGCAGCACATCAGACCGCTATTACAGACGTTTCTCAGGTATTGCCAGTTTTCTGGAAACGCATGGCTATGTCCGTTCAGGACTGGATTTAATATGCATTACGGAAAGCAGGGAGTGTAAACACGCCTCAGAAAAACGCTCTGAAATAAATACCGCCAACTATATGATGTCAAACGATCTGTACGGAAAGCGCGTGGTGATTGTCGATGATTTGCTGACCAGCGGATCCAGCCTGATGGAATACGCCCATAATTTGGAAAGGGCCGGTGCCAAAGTGGAAGGTGCTGTATTTCTTGCCCGTACCTTTCAGATGCCTTCGCCGGCAAAAGTAAAACGCCTGGTATGGAAACGCCATCTATCAGTCCTGATCTGGAGAAGGTCTGACGACCTGTAAATTGTAAAGTTTACATTCGGATTTTACAATTTTACACCTCGAATTTTTACATTTCAATTTCCCCTATACTATTTTTATATCTGTATTTTATTGATTTGCAGTGTTATACAATTTCTTATCCAATATAAACGGATAATGTGGCATACATTTTTCATTGAACATGGCATATACTCTTGAAAGTGCGCACAAGAAAAGGGTATTCCAGTAATAACCTTTAAAAAGACAGGAGAAAATTGCCATGATGTATATAGACAATGAAGTGCTTGAAAAAATGATAATGACCATAGTGGAAGGTTTTGACCGTATAGAAAAGAAACTGGACAGGATGGGACGCGTGAAGGACTGCCTGAACGGAGACGAGCTTTTGGACAACTATGACATTGCCAAACTGCTAAACGTGTCATTGCGGACAGTCGCCCGTTACAGGGAAAAAGGGCTGATTCGTTATTACCAGACGGACGATAACGGGAAAAACTTCTACAGAAGCTCGGAAATACAGGAGTTTTTACAGAAACGTGGGAAAAAGATAAGGGCGGGAATACCAACATGGGAAAGTTATGCTAACTTTGTTTCATAAACAGTTGTTATGAAGACAAATGCCAATTCAAGATATACCGTTGCAGTCCTTATTGACGGGGATAACGCATCCTTTGAGAGGATGGAAGATATAATGGGCTTTGTTTCCCGTTACGGGGATGCCGTTGTGAGACGAATTTATGGAGACTGGACGAGGAAAGCGCTTTCCGCATGGAAGGAAAGTGCCAGGGAGCATGGATTCAGGCTTGTACAAGCTTCCTCCCATGTTCCCGGAAAGAACACGACGGACATTGCACTGGTCATAGATGCGATGGATATTCTTCGGGACGGGCAGGTGGACTGTTTCTGCCTGGTGGCCAGTGACGGTGATTACAGCCTGCTTGCCCAACGGATACGGGAAGCCGGGGTGAAAGTGCTGGGATATGGGGAAGGAAAGACCCCGGTGTCATTGGTACGGTCCTGTTCCGTATTCCTGTATGCCGACCGGAAGGAAAGCAAGGCAGAGGAGAACACTCCCGAATTCTTTATCCGAAGGGATATGGAGTATTTCGACAAGGCTTTTGAGCAGGCGGCTGACGGCAAAGAAGAGGTTTCCCTTTCACTGATCGGCGGTGCATTGAAAAAAATGATGCCCAAATTCAAGGTCAGGAGATATGGATGCAAGACATTGGGCAAACTTTATGAAAAGTTGGACCGGTATGAGCTGGTCATGACGGAAAAGGGAGTGTCAAATGCCGTACGGCTGAAATATTAAACCGCATGGCAGGAGTGTTCCAAAACGTCAGTTTCTCCTATACATCGTTTTATGTATCAGGAGAAACTGACGTTTGTGTTCTATACCGGGATGGGGTTTACCCGTAACGTGTCAAGATTGAGATAGGCTCCCCGGTAGAACGTTCTTCCTTCCCTGAGCATGCGCCACAGGACGTCGCATCCGATTTGTGCCAACATGGAATTGATGAAGAGATCCTGCTTTTGCAATGCCTCCGTCAGCGAACAGCTCGGTCCCGAATCCTTCTCCCTGATGGTGGAATAAGGAACTTCCTCCGTTATGACGTTCATCTTGGGTATAGGCAGGTATTCAGTGGAGGAGGGCTGCGGTATCTTGCTTTTGACATTTCCTATCAGTACTTGTCCGGTGGTCTGGGCATTGCCGAAATCCATCCAGTATATCGGTGATTTCTCGTCATCGTATGAACGTTCCCTATGCTTTTTCAAAAAACGCCACAGACCGGTCCGTGAACGGGTGGTGTCCGTGCAGGTGATGATGATATTCGCCAAAACGGAATCTGATGTTCCTGACGGATAGCATTGCCCTTTTGCCTCCCATGAAAAGCCGAAAAAGCGGTTGATACGGGTTACAAGTGCCACCGCCTTGTTCAGTCCGAGCTCGGATTCGCTGAACAACTGGCGTCCGATGTTCGCTTCCGTGACAGTATCGGGGTCAAAAACCGTCACGTGCAGGCCCGGATGTCCGAGTGCCTGCAATGCGATACTCATCCTTGCCAGATTGGTGGCCACCTGCGATCCGGTTCCGCCCGCACCGATTATGAAAACGGTTACGGGATGGTGGGGATTGAGCAGGTATCTGTCTGTATAATGAATCTTTTTCATACCAATAAGTCTTTAAGTTGTTTGTCCATAGGTTTCAATTCGTTATAGTCAAACGGATTGGTCCGTGCCTTTTCCGTCACCGAAACCAGATTGCTTTCGGTGGGATTCCTGCTTCCTCCCAAATGGGAAAATTCACTGAGCCAGAAGCGTTTTTCCCAATACTCAAGGAGTTTTGAGAAAGTCATGTTTTCCGGAGGAGTCAACGAGGCATTTCCCAGACAGACACTGCTTCCCGTTACATTGAAAAACGGGGCAAGGAAAAGCGGGCTGTCTTCTGCCGGTGCTTCTCCCTTATAGGCAAAAATTTCCAGTCTGTCACCGGAAACCCTGTAAATGACACCGGGTACATGGAATGTCCCGTCCGGAATATTCAGCCTTTCGGAAAAGAACATCTGCCGTTTTCCCGGAGGATTGTACCAGATGTACCTCTCGTGTCCCTTGCGTGTATCGCACCACAGCATATTGGCGGGGATTTTCCCATGCGGTACATCCTGCCGGTTATCCGTATAGTATTCCACAAGGGAGTCCATAAATTCATACGTAACGGGGACGGCAGCCTCCATCCGGCCTCTGTCGTTGATCGGATGCAGTTCGAGATAATATGTCCCGTGTCCATAGCGGCCATCACTGTATTCGTAAGCAATCAGTGCCGCTTTGGGAACCATCACCTGTTGAAGTTTCTTAGTCAGTTCATTCATTTCATTCGTTTTAAAAGTTGTCATCAATATAGTCTGTAAAACGCACCAACCATCTGGAAAGCCTTTCCGGATAGTCATCCATCTGAAAAAGACAGTCCGTTTCCGGTGTCAGTAGCTTGTAAGTGACCGGAGTAAGGGCATAGACCTCCCGGTAGTCCGAATTCATATACTCCTTGACACACTCCGTCAGCGTATCACCAGTAGAATAGACCAGCATGACCTGGCTTTCCATTCCCACCGGGGGAAAATCGCATTCCTCTTCATAAGCCCAATCGTACTGGTAGCCTGTCAGGACCGGGCTTTCCGGAGTAATCAATGCCATGCCGTCCTCTATCAGTTCCAACAGCTTCAGCTCTTTTTCCTTTTTTGTCCGGTAATTCCGCACAGCCTCTTCCAAAGACTTGCAGAACGGTTTGCCCGACATCCGTCTGAGTGCTTTCATCCGTTTTCCAGACTGATAGGAATCCGCCAGTCGTCTGTTCGCCCTGATTTCCTTCGGGGAAGCATCGGAATCCCGGTTTCCCCAGTCTTCCAGCTCTTCTATGGCCAAGTCATAATAAAATGTCTCGGTAACATCGTACAGCCCGTGATGCCGGACAAATTGCCGGATGAACTCCCTGACAATGTCCTTCAATGGTACCGGAAGCCGTTCCGTAAAATCAACCGGAATCCAAAACAAAGTAGGTTCCGGCCAGTCATGATGGCGGAACAGACAGAAATGCAGCCTTCCGCTTTTCTTTTCCAGATTGATACACTCCGGTACACACTCTTCCATAACTCTGTACAACTCGGCAATATTCAGGCGGGGGCACCCCCCTTCCTGTATCGGAAAGGGAGTTTTATGCCCATAAGTTCCGCATATCTTGATGCCGACCGGTAGAGATAGTCAAAATTTTCCGGAGTCGTGAGATTGACCGGAGAATCATTATCCATATCCTGATGCCAATAATCCGGTGCAAGGGGTGTGATTCTACCGGTCAGAAAAGCATTGTGCTTCCCGGTGGCAGAAGTATCCTTCTTTTCCGTTCCGAGGTTCCCCTTCGGATGTGGGACGAACTTACTGAGAGAATAATCAGCCGTGCCAGTCCATCCTTGGCTTGTTCTGAAAGCTGTCTGCATGTTTCCTTATCCTTTTTTTCTTGTTCATACCGCTTACCCTTTCACTCCGATGGTTGTCTTGAAGCGGTAAACCGCCTTGTCGTCCTCCCACTCAGGACCATGTACCGTTGCCGTAGTCAGTTCAGGGTAGGTCATGGAATAGAAGTCCATCACCTCGTTTACGGACAGTTCGCTGTTCGGATCATCCAACACGAGCTCCACGGAGTCCTTCTTGAATTTGAATACTCTCTGCAATCCTTTGATTTCAAGTGCCATATTATTTTTCTTTTATAGGGTTTAACAATATACCATATCCATTTGTGCCATATCCGTCATGCGGCATTCCTTCGGAAAGTCCGGATATTCCGCATAAGGGTCCTCCCTGAGCAGCTCCCGGTCATCCTCGTAATCCTTGTCGAAGTTATACATTGCAGCCTCCTGCACCGTTGCATACTGTGACGGAGCCGGTTGTTGCATCCAGCGATTGTCCGCCAATTGCGGTTGCGGCACCTGTACCGGTTGATGGAACTGGATGTCTTGCGGTTGTGGAGCAGCCTGCTGAGGAACCGGTTGCGGTGCAGGTTGCCTATATTGTACGGGCTGTACTTGCGGCTGTGCAACGGGTTGCGGAGCCGGAGCAGGCTGTTCGGGCATGAACATCGGAACTTGCTCTCCGCTCCGGTATTGTGGCGTCGGGGCTGCCATCGGTTGTGGAGCCGATTGCTGCAAGGATGGCTGTGGAGCAGTTACCGGCGGCTGTACCATGTCGAACAGACTTCCCTCGGATGCCTTCTTCTGCACTTCCGCCATTTTTTGTCAATGTCCGCCTGTTTGTCCGGCTGTGCCAGTACCTTAGCCTGCCTGAGCCAGGTTAATGCTTCGGAATAATGCTTTCCTGCCGTGGCATCCTCAGCTTTCTTCAGCAGTTTTTCCATCTTTTCCCGTTTTTCACGGGCTTCCTTGGACTCCTTTTCCACCGTAGGCTTGGAGGTTTTGCTTTGTGAAACCGCCTGCTCTGCCTGCTTCTCGAACGATTCCAGGTTGGTAAGGATACCTTGCGCTTTCTGTACGGGTGCACCGACAGCCTGCAGGAATCCTGCATCCAGTTCTTCCGGCGTACCGTTCAGGATGAGCGGGACAATGCGTTCTCCGGCCTTTACTCCCGACCGTCTGGGAACGACGGCTACCGTCAGATTGTCGTTTACCCGTCTGATGTTGATACTCAGGTCTGTGCCTGCCGTAATCATTTGGTTGATTGCTTGAAAAAACATAATGGTAAAATTTAAAATGTTATACATAAGTTTCCTTGAAAAAATCCTTCAGGATTCTCTGCCTGTCCGGATTCGAGGCGATGCCTTTCAACGGTTCCAGATAGTAGCCGATACGTCTGGGCCCGTCTGTCGTACAGGGAGGCTGTCTTTTGACAGGTGTTGTCCGGTTTGTGGCAGGCCATGCAGCCGGCATGACCGGAGCCGAGGAGGTAAATGTGTAAGTTCTCATATCTTCTGTATTTGATGGTTATACAAGCATGCTCATGACAATCAGGACAAGGATTGTTTTCAAGACAAAGGTGAATGTCCTGAAGGCGAGACGGACCAGTGTTCCGGACATAAGGAACAGGACAGACAGGTACACGGGAATGACGCCCTTGCAGTAAAGCAGGCATATTCCCGTAAGCAGAACCAGTGCGACCACTTGCCTGCAGATGTTTTCGATGAGTTTCAGTTTCATGTCTTTAAATTTTTAAGAATGAATAATCCCATCGGGATATGTTTTCCCGATTTTATAGGCCTCCGGCCCTTGGATTGCCTTTTTGCGCAAGGCTTGGCAAAAGAAAATACCGCAGCGAAGCAGGATGATTTTCTTTTAGCCGACCAGCCCCTGAAAGGGGCCGCCTTGCGGCAAAAACGAGGCAATCCAAGACCTTTGCCGCTTAAAAGCGGAAAAACGTATCTTGTACATATATAAAAAAGAGGCACAGACCCCAGTCTGCACCTCTTCTGTTCCGTACCTTCCGCCCAGCCGTCTATATGGAACCATGCGGCTGTCCATCTTCCGAAAGTTTCCGGAAAATCTCACCGGTAACCTCATTTACCGTTTCCAATACGCCATCCAGAAATTCTTTCTGTGTGAGTTCTCCCTGTTCAATCCGTGCCAGCTCCGCTTCCCAGCCGGAGGTGAGGGAGGCGTCAGCCACTTTCATTCCGCGTACCGTTTCATATAAAAGAAGACCTTTCGGGGTCGGGATAATGTATTTGCCCGAATACCGGATATATTTACGCTCCAGAAGCGTACGGATGATATTCGTGCGCGTGGATGCGGTTCCCAGACCGGTCTTGTCCATATAGTCCGCCAGTTCCTCATCCGTATAAGGGGCAGCGGGCAGCGATTTCCTGTGTATAAGGCTGCATCCCGTTACCGGCAGCTTCTCCTCCCGAAAAAGTTCAGGGGGTACGGGACAGAGGTCGTTGTCTTCCGCGACAAGCCGTTCCCTCTGAAAGATACCGAGCCACCCCGCTTCCAGAATACGGTATGTACGGATGCGGAACTTGCGTGCGGCACAGACCGCTTCAACCGTCGTATATTCCACCTTGCAGGGCGGCATGAACGTTTCAAGCATCCTGCCGACAACAAGGGTGTAAACCAGCCTTTCCTCCCTGTCCAGTTCCCCCGGCTGTATGCCGGTGATGACAATGGCATGATGCTCCGCCGTGTCCTGATTTCCGGTTACGCCTTTCCTTGCAGCAAGGTCGACTATACCGGCATATTGACGGAATTCCTTGCCGGACAGCAGCTTTTCCATAACCGGAGGCAACATGTCATACACGTCTCCGGGCAGCAGACGGCTGGAAGTGCGCGGGCAGGAGATCAGTTTTTTCTCATACAGGCTTTGGGTAATTTCCTGCACCCGTATGGCTGTCAGGTTATGGTAACGGTTCGCATCCTTCTGAAGCCCGGTCAGGTTATAAAGGGCAGGTGCGGTGATTTCCTCAGTCCGGCTGTTGACCGCCGTGATACGGGCATATCCTGCCGCCTTGCAGTCCTCGTAAAGTTCCAGGGCATCCCGGCGGTTGCAGAAATCTTCCACATGCCGCATCTTTATTATCTTCCCGTTCTTGCAGAGGCTGACGAATACGGGCCAGCTGTCTGCGGGAATGTGATTTTCCCTTTCCCGGTACCGTCCGCTTATCGCTGCCAATACAGGGGTCTGTACCCTTCCAAGCGAGTTGTTGCCGAAACCGACCGCCTTGCAGACGGCATAGCTCGAATTGACTCCAAGAAGCCAGTCGGCCTTGTTGCGGCTGTCTGCCGCCAAAAACAAGTTGTCGAACAGGCTGCAGGGACGAAGGTTTTCCATTCCTTTGGCAATGGCTTCGTCCGTCAAGGAGGAGATCCACAGGCGGAGGCAAGGTTTCCTGCATCCCAAAAACGATAAAGATACCGGAACAGCATTTCCCCCTCGCGGGAAGCGTCGGTTGCCGCAACAATGGTGTCACACGCATCGAACACCCCGGCTATCACCTTCAACTGGAGCACCGCATTGATGTCGGGATTCCATCCCGTGTCCGTCTTTACATGCCGTACCGTCAGAAAAGGAGGCGGCAGCAGGGGGAAGTTCTCCCGCTCCACCCATGCCGTACCGGTATCTTTCGGCATCGCCAGGGAAAGCATGTTGCCGTATGTCCATGTTACCATGTATCCGTTTCCGCTCATATATCCGTTCTCTTTTCTGTCAGCTCCCAAAACCCTTGCTATCTCTCTGCCCACATTGGGCTTGTCAGTCACTATCGCTATCATATTCTTTTTCCTTTTGATGTTCCGTACCGTCAGGAACGGCACGGAACGTGAGTTATACTTATTGTTTCCCGGTCAAACTGCCTCCTCCTTCTGACGGAGACCGTTTATTTCCATGACCGGCCTGCCGTTGCCGTCGGGTACCAGCTTCAGCGTGGCATCCATTGTCAGGCTGAGGACCGAAATATGGAGTTTCAGCGGAATGATGCCCGTTTCCTTTCCTTGCAGCAACAGTTCCATGTTGCCTTCCGCTTCCAGTTGTTTCTTACTGATACCTGCGGCCTTCAGACCGTTCCAGTCGATATCTTCCGTCTTATAAATATGACGGGTATTCTGATCCGTATTCATACGATTCGTTTTTTTAGGTTTGTATGATTGATTCTGTTTCTCTCCGGGCAGGTCTATACCGCCTGCGATGCACCCTTCTTCTGCTCCTGCTGCTGTCCCTGTGCGGTCTCCGTCTGTGCGGCACGGCGGGAAGTGTCCCTGCGGATGTCCGGATTTTCCTGAAAATACTGCAACTGCCCGGAATAGGGATTGACTTTCAGGTAGGAACTGAAGGTCTGCCCGTTGTTTTTCAGCCCTTCGACAAGCAAAGTCTTGCCATCCTGGAGGTTCGCTTTTTCCTGTGCCGTGAACACGTGCCCGTAAACCTCCGCCGGAATACGCGGTGCCTGCTGCTCGTTGAATCCGTTCGGCGTGCGTGAATACATCGTCCTGCCGGTATTCATATCCAGCTTGACGAACGAGGAGAATTCCTCCCCGTTGCGCCCGATCATGTTTTCCAGATAGACCGGCTGTCCCTTGCGCAGGGTTTCCCTGTCTTCGGCGGTCAGCTGCACGTTGCAGATTTCCTTTGGAATATAAATCTCTCCGGTTTCCGGATTGTGCCGCGTGTAGTTCGGGCGCCCCGTTACCTTGTCTATCGTTACAAAGGACGAGAAGGTGTCATTCCTGTTCCTGAACTTCATGTCTTCCACCAGAATGGTATGTCCTTCGCTGAGCATTTTTATCTGGGTGGGCGAGAGAGGTACGCCTCCGATGGAACGTTCGTTGAAAATCTGGTTTTTCGGAAAGATGAATTCCAGTCCCCTGCGCTCGGCACTGTACTGGAGTGTGGCATCGAATTCCTTGCCCGCTTTGGAAGTCATGCCCTCCACTTTGACAGGCTGTCCCTCCTTCAGCAGCCTGATTTCCTCTGCGGTAAGTTTGACCCCGCTCACTTCCTGCGGGATGTAAACGTGCTCCTGACGGACGGCAACCAGCTCGTTGGTGCTCTTGTCAATGGAAATCAGACAGGGGGTATATTCACTGCCGCGCAGATTGAGTTCCGCCACACGCCCCATGTTGCCGGTCTCACGCAGGTTCTTCTTGTCCTCCTCGTTAAAGTTAAACCCGAAATAAGGACGTTCCAACTGCGGTTCCTTGCGTATGCCGTGAATGGCCAGTCCCACCTGTCCGTCCTGTTGCGGGATGAGTGAGAGCCTTGCATCCAGTTTGGCTGTCAGCAAACCGGAAAGATGGATGGTCAGGGGCACCAGTTTGTTGGTCTTGTAGCCCTTCAGCATGGAATCAAGGAGTCCCTGCTGTTCCAGCGAAGCCTTTGAGATTCCGACCTTTTCCAACTCCTCCCAGTTGACCATGTTCTCATTATACCGGTAACGCGGTCCTTGCGACTCCTGCGCTGCCTGTTGAGCCTGGGGCTGCTGCTGTTGCTGTGCCGCCTGCTGTACTTCGCTCTGTTGCAGGGGTTCCTGCGGTTGTGTCTCTTTGTCTGCCATAGCTGTTTTTTCTTTTGGGTTTACACTTTGTTCCTTCTTGTTTTCTCTTGGACGGATTTCGTAGCGTTTGAGGAACTCTTTCACCGCATCCGTCTGCTTTCCCTCCGACAAATCCCTGATGGCCTGCTTGTTCACCTTGTAGTCGTGGTAGGTCATGCGGAGCAGGCGGAAATGGGTAGGTTCCTTGAGCTGGCTCCAAAAATTCTTGATGAAGTTTTCGAGAATACTCGAATTCTTGTCGAATTTCAGGAATGAGTTTTCATTCTTCTCGTCCGCCGGAACCGTCTTCGCTTTTCCGTCCTTGTCAATTTCACTGACAGCCTGTACTCCGAATTTCGGATCGTTCTTGTTATGAACCAGCATCAATTCCGTAATCTGTTCCACCGGAAGAGCATCACTTCCGGCCTTCGGCTTCCGGGTCCGTTTGGGCTTTTCGTTCGGGGTCTTTTCTTGTGCCATACCTTTTCTTTTAGGGGTTAATGAATTGCTTTGACGCTTCAAAGGTATGGGGTATTTCCAAATAATATGCTGATTTTCAAAAAGGTGTCATCAGATGTCATCAAATGTCGTCAGATGTCATAAACATAACTGTTTCCAACGGCTAAACCGTGAACGGAGAAGAAGGGAAGTGAATAAACGGAAAGAGAGAAGATACGTGAGGCAGAAGGGAAAAAGCCTGCGCATCCGACACCAGAAAAAGAGCGGGCGGGCAGGCAAGACAAAACCATGCAGAACAGAGGGAGCTGAAGCCCCCTGTCTTCTCATGCCTTCCGCTTTTTTACAGCAAGACTTTCATAAGACCTGTATTCCGGCTGGATATGTGGAATTTCATGGATTATGAAACACGGCCTCTTCAAGCAGCCCATATCCTTTATCCATGCGTCACGTCGGTCGCAGTTTGCCCCTGTAATCGTTTTTCAAATCGAATCTGGATTGCCGCCGCATTCTTTTTCGTGAAAATTTTCCACGGCGAAGCCGCAAGGAAAATTTCCACGAAAAGATTCGGCAAATGCGGCCGGCAAGACAAATTCGATTTTCCTTTGATGAGGGGGAAAACTGTATCGCAAACAAACCTATCTGGAAATTCCGTGCAGGCTCATTCTCTTGTAAAGGGTCGGGCGGCTGATTCCCAACAAGGCCGCTGCCTGTGTCAGGTTCCCTTTAGAGATGGAAAGAGCCGTCTTGATCTGCTCTATGTTTCTTCTTTCATCTTTCTGCAAACACTTGTCTATCTTCTCTTTCCCCATGGGGTCAGAAACGGACTCTCCCGTATATTGGAGCCGTAAGGAATTGGGGGTAATCAGTTTTCCTTTGCATATCAATACCGCCGCATGAATGACCTGCTTCAGTTCCCGTACATTTCCCGGCCAACTGTATCCCAGCAGCATCTTCTTTGCCGGTTCGTCAAAATCCAAGACCTCTTTCCGGAGCAACCCGCAAGATTGCTCCCGGAAAAAATCCGCCAAAGGCAGTATGTCCTCCAGGCAATTATGCAATGCAGGTACGGTGATGGTAAAATCCTGAAAGCGATAAAGCAGATCCTTCCGGAAACGCTTTTCCGCAACAGCCTCCTGCAAATCCTCATTGGTGGCCGCAATGATGCGCACATCCATCAGCCTGTCCCGTTGTCCGCCTACCGGACGATACCGCCGTTCCTCCATGGCACGCAACAGCATCCGCTGCGTTTCTATCGAAAGGTTCTCCACCTCATCCATGAACAGGGTGCCTCCCTGCGCTTCCTGAAAATATCCTGCCTTTTCCTCTGTGGCTCCGGTAAACGCTCCCTTGACATGGCCGAAAAAGGCGGAAGGTGCCAGCTCTTTGGACAAACTGCCGCAATCGACCGTTACATACGGCTTGCCGGATCTGAGGCTCTGCCTGTGAATCTTTTTTGCCAGGTGTTCCTTTCCCGTTCCGGTGCTTCCCAATATCAGTACCGTCATATCCGTCGGCGCTACCATGTGAATGTACCGGTTCAACTCGCAAAAAGGGGTGCTTTTGCGTTCATAGATTACCTTGGTGAAAGCCTCGTTCACCGTCCTTATTTTTTGATGACGGGCAGCAGCCTGGTTTCAACCAGCGGTTTGAGGATATAATCTTCCGCACCCAGCTTCATGGTATGAACCGCAGAATGTATCTCTTCATAATTAGTCATCATGATGAACGGGTGCATATAGCCGTTCTCCCTCATCCACTGCAACAGCGTGGTACTTTCCCCGTCAGGCAATCTTAAATCCGCCAATACGATGTCATCCTCACGGATGGATGTCCCAATGATCTTCTTAGCCTGTGCCAGCCTGTAAGTCCTTACAGTATCCAAATCCGCCTTCTGCAAAAAATTGCAGATATAATTACAGAACAAGACATTGTCCTCAACAACAATTACTCTCATAAGCCTTCTTAGCCTGTTGTGCCAAACATATTATTTCTTTTCCTTTATCCAATACCTGCTGTACAGTCCGCCCGAACTCGTCCACAGAAAACTCTCCCGAATCCTGAAGCAGTGCGAACAACTCACGCAGCGGCTTGCCGGCATGAATGATCTCCCATGAGCCTGTCAGATGATGTATCCATTCTTTCAGTGCCTCATGATCATTCTTTTCTGCACATTCAGCCATAGCCTCCATATCCTTCCTTGTCTCCCGAATCAGGGTATCCAGCATCTTCCTCCTGTTCCCATATTTCAGCAGGGCATCGAGGTCTATCTGTTCAGACTGCCTTTCACTTCCCAGACATTCCGTACATACCTGCAAAAGTTCTTCGGCGGAAAACGGCTTTTTCAAACAGCCCGAAAACCCTGCCGCATACAAATCCCCCGTATCGCAGTTTCCCGATGCGGTACTTGCGATAACCGGAATGCTCCGTGAATTTCCCACATTGGCCATGCGCAGGAGCTTCAACACCTCGAATCCGTTTGTCCGGGGCATTTTCAAATCCGTAATCAAAAGGTCATAACTACGGCTGCGGACATGCTCCATCAGATCACGCGTGTTCTCACATACCGTGCAAGCCACCCCGTGATACGCAAACATTTCCCTGATTGCCGCCAGCAAAACGGTGTCATTGTCCAATACCAGTACCGTATAGGACCGTACGGAAATCCGGCTCCTGCCGCTCTCCGCCATCGCTTCCTCTGCCACAGCCAGAGGAAAACAGACAGTGACCGGCTGCCCAACCCTTTCCGGCTTGCCACTTCAATCCTGCCGTCCAACAATCCGACCAGACCTTTTACTATTGAAAGTCCCAGTCCGACCCCTTCTTCCGCAATCGCATTGGGAAGCCTCTCGAATGCAGTGAAAATGCGTGTCTGCTCCTCATCGTCCATTCCGGTGCCGGTGTCTTCCACGATAAGCGTCAATACGCCCTGGTCAAATTGTGTGCGAACCGTTACACTTCCCCGCTCCGTAAACTTGATTGCATTGGACAACAAGTTGCTTCCTATCTGTATTATCCTGTCCCTATCTCCTATAACAACCGCATCTCCGGCACTCAGCACGTTCAGCAAAAGGTTTTTTCCTGCCGCCAGCGGCATAAAATTCGTTTCCAAAATCTCGGTGACGGCACATAACCTGAACGGGACAGGAACGGCCTTTTCCCCGCCACTTTCCAACCGGAAAAATCCCAACAGGGAATTCAGCATGGAAGACATGTGTCCCGCCACCTGCCGTATGTTCCGGTTGTATTCCCTGCACTTCGACACTTCTCTTTCCGTGGAAAGCAATTCCGCATAGCTGCTGATAGAAGCAAGCGGCGCGCGCAAGTCATGGGTTACGGCCAGTATGATTTTCTTTCTTGCCTCAATCAGCTCCTCGTTTTCAAGAACAGTCTGCTCCAATTGACGGACTGTGCCTTCCAGCCTTTTTTTTATAACGGTTTATACGCATCATATCCCGGTGTATCACCATATAGGACCATATCAGCAGCAAAACCATGAATGCCGTCAGACCGATGACCGTGGCAAATGACCGTTTCCCGGCTTCCGCAACTTCTTCTTCCTGTCTTTTCAATTCCGCTTGTACCGTTCCGTCCATATTCTCAATCATCTGCCGCAACTGCACGTTCAGCCTTCTGTTCATCCCATCCAAGCTGTCCGTCCGTTCTGCCAGCTTCCGGGCATACGCCTGCTGTCTGCCCACCACGCTCCGGTTAAGTTCATGAAGCATGGAGGCGGCAGAAGGAGAATCCGCCTTGTGGCGTTTTGCGAACAACCTCTTCAGGAATCCCCCTTTGGGGGCATTTTCCCGTTCACTCTGTCTGGCAATGGCCGGAATCTGCGCTGCAATTTCCCGGTCGGCTTCCTCCTGCCTGTGTACCCAATATATGATTTCCCGCATATACCGTTCTTTGGCTCTCCACAAATTACGGATGCTGTCTGTATGTGAGCCGGAAGAGGAGTACCTCAAGCTACACAACAGGCTGTCAATGTGCCGTCTCCGCTTCTGAAATAATAAAAAATCCTGCTCACTCCACTCCATAAAGGTTTCACAGAAGAAAGAAAGCCTGAGCATTTTCACGTATATATCATTTATCTCATGCTTTTTCCGGTTAATCATCCGTACTTCCATTTCCCTGGCCTTAGTCTCTTTCCATTCGCAGATGCCAACGTAAATAATACCACTTATGACTACAATCTTGGCCATATATCCTACCGCTATTTTGGCGAGAAGCGGTTGCAGGCGCAAAGATTTCAACAATTTATTCCTACTTTCCAATTATTCACTTTTTAATTCATTATATTCTATTAAAATTATTTGCAAAATAAACCGACCAGTCGGTTTATTTTGCAAAGATAAGCCTTTTCCAAGAATAATGAAAAAAACAGGTTCCAGCAAGTAAAGTTTTATCATTTATCAGTCTAAAAGACAACGGAATGAACTGAAAGGGAGGAAAAGGAAAGGAATGCGAGCCTAAATTTCCGAGAACATCCCCAAGAAAGTCTTACCAATAGAAGTGTTCAATGCCTGTCTGCTGAACGCCTTGGCATCCTTCAAACTTATTTTATGACCATAAGCCACATTGGAAAGAAAGTCCTGTTCCCGGATAAGGAGTTGCTGATACATTTGTGGAAATTCGTCCATATATTCATGGGCGGAGGAAACAAACTGCATATAACATATCAGGAGATTGCCATTCAGATGTTCGGGAAAACTGTTTATCACCCGTTCTATCGGATTTCTGTATTGCCTTAAAAACTCATTCCAATCCTTGTCAGCCAAAGAATACATTTCACAAGAAATCTGCGAGTCGGGGAAAAAACGCATCCTGACAACCGCATCAATCAGTTTCTTTTTGGAAGGAAAGTAGTGTATGACAGCCCCTTTGGATTTATGCACGGCAACAGCCACATCACAGAATGAGGTCTGCTTCATTCCTTTTGTGATGAATAACCTGTATGCCTCCTCTATAATCCGCTGTTTCAAATTCGGGTCCATCCTACTGCCTATATTATAAAAAATAGCACAGACGCAATCAACATCCAAACATGGTAGTGGAATACCTAGAGACGAAGCTGACGCGCCTGTGCTATATATTTTAATATAGCGCAAGCTGTCATATTCCATCTTGTCTCTTTGAAATTTTCCACTTTTCGTTTGGAAGATGATATATGATACTATACTATGTCGTTTTAACAGCGCAAAAATACGTTATTTATCGTTTATTTCCAAATTTATACGACACTTAATAGCACTGTTCCATAAGAAAAGCGTCCGCTTTCAGGGACAAGCAGCAGTATTTTTTCTCCCGGCATGAGCTTATGTGTCTTCCAGAATTGATCCAGAATCGCAAATATGGCTGCTGAAGCAATATTTCCGACTTCCGGCAAATTAGTGAACCATTTGCTCTTGTCGATTCCAATCCCCACTTGTTCAAGCTCATTTATTATTTTATCATAAAAAAACATGGAAGAAACGTGAGGAAGAACATAGGAAATTGTATCCGGCAATACATTATGTTTCTCAAGACAATACTTAATGTGCTTAGCCCAATATCGTACAGCATAGTTTCCCAGCAGTTTTACATCTTGTTTTACAACAAACAGTGAACGGTCTATCCTTTCCTGACTGCTGAATGATTTCCAGCTTTTCAACTCCCCGTCATCTTTACTCTCTGCTCCCATAAACATACACGTGGGCAATTCATTCGCAAATGAAGTCATTTCCACCCACTCAACTTTTAAAGTCTTTTCCTTACCCGGTTGATTCTGAAGCAATACAGCACTGGCGCCATCGCTCAACATAAAACGCAAAAAATCTTTCTCCAGTGCCATATAGGGCTGTGTTCCTATATCGGCACATTTTTCATATTCAATATCATAGTTCTTTGAAAGCAGTGTAGCCGAAGTCAATTCTGAAGTACTACATATCGCATTCTTTTTTTCTCCTGATAAAATACCCCAAAAGGCGGTTTTAAATGCCTGAAGGCATGACAAGCAGATACCTGAAGCAGAAAAGATTTCCATCGGCTTGTTTTTCAGCAATCCGTGAACCATAGAAGCATGGGACGGAAGCATCTGATCCGGACTTGAGGTTGCACATGCCAACAATTCAATATCCGACTCCGAAACAGAAGAATCCTGTAACAGCTTCCGTATTGAATCAGCCGCCATTTCCGCATTTGTATGCGTTATTTCCTGTCTTTTTGTGAGTGCATAATAACGTTGTTTGATACCATTCTGCTTTAAGATGACAGGCTTAACTCTTGAATGTTTTCCTGCAATCAATCCTAAAAACTCTTCCATGTCCTCATTAGAGACCGGTTTATTAGGGAAATAACAAGATGTTCCCGTAATAAAAACATCATTTTTCATTTTCTTACTTGTTTTTAATTAGAAAATATATAAAGTACAATTGTTCTCTTAAGGAATTCACATCCAATCCATTTCTTAATGCATCCTGATATGATTTACCCAAGAAAATCAATCTGATTTGTTGAACAAGCAAATCTGTATTGCAAGAGCTGCGTATCTCACCGTCCTTTTGTGCTTTGACAACAACCTGTCTTAACTGCGCCATCTCATTTTTTCAATCTCACTCAGCATCTGGTGAAATCCGGGATAATATTTTTCAGCCTGCAAAATCAGACTCATATACGCACGCGTACCATTAATATTAGCTTCCGGCATGACAAACTGAGAAAGTCTATCCATTGCTTTTGCAATGTTGTCAACATATTGATTGAAGTATTCGAATAAAGACAAACCTGACAGATTATCTGACGCATGTTTTACCCGCTGCACGTCTAAAATATAAACGTTGATGACATCTATAAACAATTCCTGTTTTGTCGGATAATGATAAGAAGTACAGCCTCTTGACAGATTAAGGCTTTTCTCTATATCCTTTAGGGGGACCATGCTGTAATCTTTTGTCAGAAACTGTTTGAATGCAGTCTCCCTTATTAAAGCTTTGTTTCTGAACCTTTTGTTCCTTTCATGATAATCTTTTTAGTATCACACAAAAGTAGTTTTTTAGATGAAAATACATTTGGTTTTTAATATTATTAAATATGTATGCATTTTCAGATAAACTAAATGAACCAAAGGCTTTTATAAATCAATAAACACTTTCATGATACCTTATCGCAACATATTTTTATCCATAATTTCCTGTACCATCATAATTTTGGCTATATTTGTTTTCAAATAAGCCGATTAGTCGGTTTGTTCGGCATAGAGGAACCCAAACAGAAAGTGGAATTTCAAAACAGAGATGTTCCTCTATGTCTTTGTTATTCCATCTTCCGGCAACCGGATTCTATCCCTGTTCCACCATATCCCTAAAAAATACCGACCGGATGGTATTTTTTACGGCAAAAGTATAAATATATACCATAAAAACAAAGGGAAAGGCCAATTATGCATTCTATCGGCAAAGAAATGCCTATGAAATATACATAATCCGCTTTTCCCTATGAGAAACATTATGTTACCGGCTTATCTTGAAGGCATCTTCATCTTAACCTGTACTCCCTGTGAGTTTAAAACACGAACCGGTGTTTTTTCTCCGGCTTTCAAATAGAACAGAAGATAATCTTTCGCACGCTGGGACTCGAAGAGACCTTTTTCACGGTATTCGGCAATCCACTTTTGGATCATCGGAATCTGCCAGCGGTTCATCAAAATATAGTAGCCGAAATAATACTCCAAATCGCTCAGGAAAATATTGAGTTTCAGGTAATCCCACCAGAACTGTTCTTTCTTTTTGCTTTTGGCATTGAGTATGATAACCTGATGTTCATAAGTGTCACGAGGATTTTCCCAATCCTGTTGCGAAACAAATACATCGGGAACCACATTATCGGCATGGTCTTTTGCCGGAATGAAGTGAGACAAGGATTCGATGGAATCCTTTATCTTTTCATATAAGGATGGTTCGTACTCTTTGTTGTACAGTATAACATCCCGCAAACGGGTGGAAGTGAGATGGGTCACCACGGAACGTCCTATCATACAGTGATCCGGAACAGTCATTACCGATGCCAGCCTTTTCATGAATCTGATTTCCGCTTTTGCCTGTTCTTCCTTATCCGATTTTTGAAAGGATAATCTGACCAAGCAATCTTCCGCATTCCCCGATGCAGGTCCGTAAGCTGCAAGCCCGCATAAGCGCAGAAAATAGAAGCACGAATAATCTTGAAGATAGGGGTACGGTCACTCTCGTGTGCCACGTAAGGCAGATTTCCACTCCAAAAAGCATTTCATTTTCCGCTATCAAGTCGGCAGAGATTGTCTTGCCTTCTTCCAACCGTCCCTTAATCTTGAAATTACGTTTTTGATATCCCCAGGTGTGAACAGGCCGCGTAGCTATCAGCGTCACACAATAATTGCCATTTTGCGGCGTGAAATCTACATTTTGCGGCGTTGCATTGAGCATCAGTTCGTTCAGCAACTTAATCTTTTGGGTATAGTCCATAAACTATTGGTTTTAAGTGAAACATTTTGTTAACAGTGCAAATGTAGGCATCAAGTTTCGTACCGGAGTTCCGTTTTTCGCCGAAAATCACTGCAACCTCAATAATATATTCTATTTTCATTCGAGCAAACACTTTCCGTTCGGCAACAAACCGATTAACGGGTCTGTTTTTGCAAATATATCTTTTTCCTTTTAAACAAGAGGAAAATACAGGATTTATTTTTCAGAAAACAATACATAAACAGGCTATGCAATCAATCCGCAATAAAAAGGGAGCATAAAAGAACGGTGGCAAAGGATACCAGAATCTGACGGGAGACTATAAGAACGAGATTTCCGTATCCGGCAATACATCGGAAATATTTTCAACCGGATTGATGGAAATTTTAGCGGCATGTAACCAAGACAACTTTTGCTTTAGTTTTTGCATCCAAATACTCATACGAACCTTATGTCCTTTTTCATCTGCCACATCCAGTTCTATACAGGCAATAATGACTATCTTTTTCTGCCCGTCAAGCAGCAACCGGTTAATCCGGGTGAAAAAATCTTCATCGTTGGTTGAGAAACGTGCCGCATTGGTTGCCGTAGCAATTGTGTCCCTGACTTTGACTGCAATCCTGCGCATCAACTCGTCGCCTTTTGCCTGAAAAACTTCCTGAGTCTCCGCATCGTGCGTATGCCCCCTGTAATTCTTCACCTCGACCAGAAACAGCTGTCTGTTATCGTGAATGCCCAAGAAGTCCACCGCCTTGGTAGGTTGCAAGGCATTGCTTACCTTTTTGTGTGCCAAATGTTCATCGTACTTGACTACAGCCCATTGGGGAGAGCTGAACTTGAAGCTTATACCGCTTTCCTGAAAATTACTCATATCTGTTGATGAATTGCTGTTCCAAATCGTAAAAAGCCGCATATTCCTCCAATATCGGATTGTTCTGTATGCCTGCCAAGGTGTCGCTTTCCTCTACCATGATTCCCTTATCTTCCTTTTTCAAGCCGAAGAACTTGACGGATATGTTCGTGTGCTCCTTGTATTCGGAATAGAGAGAAAGCGTATGTGTAAGCAGGTAGTCGTGAGTGGCAACGAAAATCTGCAAGCCGCATTTCTGAAGCATACGGATAAACTTTGCCACGACTTTCACAAGAGCCGGATTCAGGTTGGCTTCGGGCTCGTCCCAGAACAGGATGGTGTCCGCATTGATTTCCCCATTCAGTATGAGGTACAAGATGGAAGCCAGCTTGCGGAGTCCTTCCGCCACCAAGTGCGCTTCCATGTTCCCTTTTTCTGTCTGTATATAGAAACGTCCGTTCATCTGCAAGACCTTGAACTGCAATTCCTGCTCCAGCAACTCGATAGCCGGTTTCAACGGATTGTCTTCCGACTCACGCAATATGGGGAGTGACAACGCGTGTGCCAGGTTGATATACGTTTGGTCAAATGAGATTTCACGTTTACTGCTCAAACCGATAAAGCCTTCGAACAAAGAGAACATCTCACGTGGGGGAATATAGATAAAGTGGCGGTCGTCCCACTTTTCGTCCGTTTCTAATTTTACAGTTGTTTTGGATGTGGATGAGAAGCTGTATTGCAACAGTTTGCCGTCTATCGTGACTGTAATGTTTGCCCTGCCTGAAGGCACTCCCTTGTTGACCAGGTTGCCTATGACATCCGGCTTGAAATAAAATATCATGTCTTCCGCCAAGATATACTCAAACTGTTCCTTGGAAGCTGAGTTCTTGCCGAGGAAGTCATGGCGTGCCTGCAAAGTTGCCGCCAAGCATTTGAGAACGTGCGTCTTGCCCGTACCATTCTTGCCAATAAGGACGTTTATCCCTTTGGTGAAATCAAACCGGGTATTTGCAAAGCCTGTAAAATCAGTTAATAATATGCTGTTAATCATTGAATATGTTTCATTTATACTAAGTAACTACAAAGGTAATTTAAAAAACGGAAGCGACAAACCCGGTTTTAAAAAAGTTATGATTATTAGGCTTATGTTTTAGAACTATCAATGATTTGCCGATAGCACCGGAAGCCCGTATCATAGACGAAGCGAAACGGTGCAAGAGTACATTGGCACATGCCATCTGTAATCCGTTTTGGGATGATGCACCCCAACAGGAACCGAATGCGCATTATCCGGCAGATAAAGCGGATGTGTCCGGCAGTTCAGTTGCCGAAGCCACCACCCGTGTGGCCTGTCTTCTGTCGTTTATACGCTCCTTGTATGAGAAGCATCCGGTTGTTGTAACCAAAGACGGAGTTGCTGGGAATATATGGAAGGAGAAGCAATTGTATTCCATCTTGTTTGAAAGGGGAGAATTGCCTCTCGAGAAGTATATCACGACCCGTTTCAGCGGAGGGAAACTTGATCCAGCCTTATAGATGACACTCATGGATTTTCCCTTATTGACAATGAGAACCAAAACGAGTTTATTGATTCGTTCCGCAAATTTGAAGAATTGGATTGGACTGCCGTTGCAACGGACGATGGGTTAGACTACAAAACCTATAATAAGAATAGGAGAAGTAAGCATTACTTTTCAGATGACCTATGGAAGAAAGGCATTAAGAAATTCAGAATCACTCAGCGGAACAGGTGTTTCGGCTATGTGGAGAATGGTGTTTTTTATGTGTTGAGGTTTGATTTGGACCATGAGTTGAGCGATGTGGGGTGATGCTTTGTACAGTCTTGGTGTTATTTTTAATAAGGATAGTAGGCTGTCCAAAAACTTATATCCTGTTATGTGCATTATGCTATGATAAAAGTTCTTGGACAGCTTGATTATACCTTTTCTATTTTAAGTCCTTTTACTAATTAACAAACAATCGTAGATTTATAAAGATTGGCATCTTACTTATTTTCATATACTTTCAGAGGAAAATTTAAGGATTACAAATCCTAATACGCATAATCGGCTGATTATAAATCCGCTGGGAGGATAACATATTTTGCTTTACTTTTTAGTAGTTTGTCTCTACGACAATTCCATTTCCAATAAATTGATATATCGTTTTTCCTCATTTCTTAGTATTATCCCAAATGCATCAAATGCATTCGATTTAAGGAATTGTATATCAACACTATTCCCATTTAATAATGTTATTTTGTTATTTTCGTCAAAATGAAACTCATCTTCAAAATCTATACTGGAATTAGCCCAAATAAAAACTTCGAACAAATGACCTTCTTCTTTTATATTTTTTTATTTTTGATTTTTGGAAATATTCTACTTTTTCAATTAATAATGGAGTGTATCCATATAGTTCTTCATCAAATAAGACAATCTTTTCATTGTATCCTTGCCTTTTTGCATAAACCCTTAAAGGTGATTTATCCGTACTTGCAATTGAACCATCTTCGCATAATACCCCTTCAAAATAAACAGAAAATAAAGAGCAATCATCTATAGATAATTGTCCCTTCCAGGATAAATCACTAAACCAATTTTGGTATTTGAAACCAGGAAGATTGTCTATCTCTTTTGTATATTTCTTTAAATAAATAGGTGCATCCATAATCAATGAACTTTTTTAATCAAATCATCCATTTGAGTTTTTATTTTATCAGCATCATAAGGTTTTTTTATAACAATAACCTCGCCTTGCATTTTAGGAGGTAATTGCCCTTGAGCAACAACATTCCTAGCACTTAACTCATTTAATTTTGCTTCCGTTTTCATATCATAGTCAGAGGCTATTTCAATAGCATGAACTCTACCATATTTGTCAATAGCAGTCACGTCAGGACTTCTTTTGGGTGTCGTTGATATCCCAGTAATAGCCTCATAAGACCTATTTAAATGAATTTCAGTAAATTCTCCAGACATAGCTAGTTTGTCAGCTATTTCTTCTGACAATTGAGCATGCCCAGGACCAGTTGTTTGCCCTTTTCCAAAAATTGAAATCCCATTCACTTTTCTTTCTGGAGCTAATCCTAAAACATCAGTCCAATTATTTATATTTTTTACATATGCATAAAGTGTCGGGTTATTTCCTGTCAAACCTATTGGATCTTGACTAATATAGTTTCCAATACTGCTATCGTAGAAACGGAATCGATTATAATATAATCCTGTTTCTTCATCCTCATATTGTCCTTGAAATCTGAATGGACAATCACTCAAAGAACGCCCCTCAAAGGAAGTTACTTTTCCATAAACATCCAATGTACAATCCCAAGTCTTATTCCCATGTTCGTCGAACATCTGGAAGGGTGTACCCAAATAGTCGGACACTATGGAGTATTGCTTGCCGTCCTGTATCTTCGCCGTTGGCACAAACGTGCCTACTTCGAACACCCAGGTGGTAACATATTCTGCCAGTTCTTTTGGAAGGGTGCCTGCTTCGTTCGATTGTAAGCCAACGGCTTTATAGCTCCACTCATGTATAGGTACGTTTCCGTCCCATACCCAGCGTGTAACCTTTCCGAAATACTGCTTGGCGGTGCGTCGTCCCAATGCATCGTAACGGAACTCCACCGGTCTTCCGTCCGGTCGTATGACCTTCTTCAGCATTCCGTTGGAAGCCCACTCGTAGAGCCATCCCGTACCTGTAGCCAGACAGCGGATGCCACGTTCCTTCTCCATGCGCTTCCGGTCGTACCTTACGCCCGTTTCCTGCAACCGCTTGAACTCACGGAAAATGAGGTTTCCCTCATCGTCGTAGTGGTAGAAACAATCCGGGTCCTCCAAAAGTTTTCCACCGGCACCGTATTTGCGGTCCTTTCTGTCCGAAGTCCCGAAGAGGTTACCCACGAAGTCCGGCACGCGGTAAATCACGTCCGTTTCCGAGCCTTGGGTGGTTTCCTGCCGGATAAGGAAGTCGAAACGGTCGTAGTCGTAGCGCATGACCATTCCGGTCAGCTCGTTCTCCTTGGAAAGCAGTCGGTTGGCAATGCCCCACCCATAGCGATACGCTCCACGTTCGATGCCGCCCGACCGTACCGACTTGCGCACCTCGCGCCCGAAACCGTCGCGCTCGGTGCAGACTGTTACGCCACCGGAGAAGGTGCGCTGCACCTCCAACCCCGTGTTGTCACGCACCCATGATGCCTGCCAGCCTTCGCCCGCCTGCATGGTCTGCAGGTTGCCTTCCCGGTCATAGGTATGACGGATGTCCGCTCCCAGACTGCTGGTGATGCGGGTACAGTTGCCTTCGCCGTCATAAGTCCGGCTGACGGTGTATTCTCCCTGTTTTTCCCCGATGACCTGTCCCGTCTTCCTGTCACGGGTGAACTCCAGCAGATTCTCGCTGTTCTTCGCCTTGACAAGCATGCCGTCCTTGTCGTACGTGTAGAGGGAGACCTCCCCGTCATACTGTTCCTCCTTCAGGATATTGTCCAGTCCATCATACTGGTATTCCGTCCATTTTCCTCCGGGACGGTTCACACGGGTGACACGGCCCGCACCGTCGCGCTCGTATTCACGCCGCAGGCCGTCGAAGCCGGTTTCCGTAACGACCTGTCCCAGCCCGTCCAGCTCGAAGAAATAGTTGTCGCCCGCCTCATTGCCGATGCGCCGGAGCTGCAACTCGCTGTTGTAGCCGAATGTAATCCAGTGTCTGTCCTGCTCGCGGCTTTTCAACACCCCCAGCGCCCCATAGGTGAACCTGACCTCGCGGATGTTGTCGCTGGCATGTATCATGTTTCCCATGGCATCGTACTCAAACCGGTGCACGTTGCCGTCCGGCTCTTCCAGCCGTATCAGGTTGTCCGCCCGGTCGTAGGCATAACGGGTCACGTTGCCTTTCACATCCACCGCCTGCACAAGCCTTCCCCTGCCGTCGTACTCCCACCGGCGGAACAGCCCGTTGGGAAACTGCAGCAGCTCCAGGTCGTACCTGTCGTTGAACGTGAGCGTGTAAACCCGGCCCTGTCCGTCCGTTATGGTACGCAATACCCCTCCCTCGTAGGTATATTTCACAGTTTCTCCGCCCGGTGTGGTCCGGCTGACGACGCGGTCCAGTCCGTCATAGTCCCATGAAAGCCTCTTTCCGCCAGGAGTGTAGAGCGAGACGAGGTTGCGGTTGTTGTCATAGTCCAGGAAGGTGTCCTCCCCGTTCTCGTCCGTTATCCGGACCGGCTGGCCGAACTCGTTGTAGGCGGTCTTACGGGTATAGCCTTCGGGATTGACCGTGACCTCCAGCTCCTGAAAGCTGTTGTATTGGTGACGGGTAATTCCTCTGTTGGCATCCACTATCTTGTAGATGAGTTTGTCCTCACCGTAATAATATTCGGTTTCGGCATTTTCCCCGTTACGGATATGGGTATATCCCTTGCCGTAACGGATGAAATATTCCATCACGCCTCCATCGCCCCATGTATGCACACAGCGGGCATTCTCCCCCTTACCTTCATATTCCCAATGGAAGGACATACCCCCTTGGTTGGTGAGCCGTACCAGCAGGTGTCCGCCGGAATAGACGAAATGCTTGCTGACATCCAGCGCATCCAGCGTTTCCACCATGTCGCCCCGGTCATCGTAACGGTAACGGACCAACTTCACCTCCTCGCCATCCTGATTCACGGAAACGCAGAGTACCCGTCCCGACTCGTCGGTTTCCACTTTCAGGAATTCTCCCCGTGAGGATATGATTCCTGCCAGCCTTCCCCCCGAAGCGTATTCGAAGCGGATCCGGAATCCGTCCTTCGTGGAAATGCCTGACACCATGCGGTAACCGAAACGGTTTTCAGGACCGTCAAAGCGGTATTGCAGTCCCCGGATGTCCGTAAGCAGGTAACCCCGGCCATCGAGTGTCCAAGACAACTGTTCCTTGCGGTCAAAATAGGAATCTCCGGGTTTCAGTACGGGCAGGAAAGACTCCCGTCCGTCAGCATGGCGGAATGCGAACGCCCCTTCCTCCAGCTGCCGTATTCCCAGATTGTAGCTGTGGTGCCAGTTGTATCCCAACGGACCGTCCACGGCGGCATCACTGTAATAGGTACGTTCCCATACGACGGGAATCGGACCCGGAAGCTCAAAGTCTGCATTGGTGTGATAGACCCTGCCCGTAGCAGCGTCCACCGGCTCACCGAAAGTCTTGCACTTGATGGGCTGGAGAATGTCCGCCAGCCTGTTCATGCCTTTTTCCTCAGCCTGTCGATCAGGTTCTGGAAGCGGTCGCCTATCTTCTTCCACATCTTGCCCAAGCCTTTCAGTCCGAACTTCATCGCCAGCGCAAATACATCAATGGTAGGCGGTCCTCCCACAAGCACGGGATTTCCTACGGATGTGATGGTGGAGAGCATGGAAGTGGGGGCAAGCAGGGCCTTGCTCACCTTCCTGGGCTTTCCCTTGCGGGGAATCGTCGGTATTCCCACAATGTTGCATGAGAGTGCCGGATGTGTGAGGGAGGAACATGGCGCACCGTCCGCCAGGACAGTGGAACTGCCCATCCACATCTCGGACTCGGACATACCGCTGACCAACGGGGCCGGATGCAATACAAATGCCGGCAGATGCACGATGCCGATACCTGCCTGCGCAATCCACTGGTTATGCACCTTGACCGACGGAGCCATGCTCTTGAGGATGTTGCACGCCACTCCGGCCACTCCATCAACCGCAGGCGGCATGGCAGCCGCCATGCCGGCCATGAGGTCTGCCATGAGGTCGTACACCTTGCCTACATGAGGCACAGGCATGATGGGAGAGGGAGGGGTAACGGTAGGATGCATGTCTATCCCGATGGACAGGTCGCCGAACTTGGCGACAGGCATACCCGGCATGGAAGGAAGGATTCCGCCCAGACCCGTCTGAATCTCGTCCAAAGCCGCCTTGGAGGCTGAAAAAAGGTCGGCAAAGCCCCGTCTGACGCTGCTGTTACCGGCGGCGTCAGCTATATTCTTGAACACATCTGACATGGTGAGAATTTTTTAGAATGTGAAAAAGAGACAACCGGGCGTTCCAACCGGCACACTCCGGCTGTCCCTGCAAGGACTTACCTATGCATCCTGTGCATAGTCGCTGTTCCAGTCGTTCTCGTCATCCCCTTTTGTACCTTCCAACTTGATGACAAAACTCTTTGCCGGGAAATAAGGAGTCAGGTGAATGTCGAGGAAAATACGGTCTTTCTGCTTCGGATCGCGCTCGAAACGAAGAATCTTGAATTTCTCAATCAAGCGTCCGGGACCTGTATGCTATCCAAAAACTTGCTGATCTGACCACGCAAATCCCTTTCCGCCTTGCTGTTCCAGTTCTCAAAGGCACGGCGGTTGAGGAAATCCATCAGCACTTTCGTTACCCAATCGAACACACGGACTACGGAATAGGTCTGCAATCCCAAGTTGTCCCCGTTGAACAATGTCTTGGCAGAGAAAGCCATCACCTTGCCGTATTCCTTCACCATCGGAATCAGGCCAATCTTCTCGATTTCGGAAATCTCGCTTTTTTCAGGTTGAAAGCAACCCCGTCCACCTCGCTCATGGAACCATACTTCTTACCGGCGGTAACCTGTGCCATTACCGTCTTGTACACACTGCCGGCCAATGCCGCAGAAGGAGGAATCAGCAAGTCTTCGGTTTCGCCCAGTTCCGCATAGCATCCCCGTCCTACCAGATAGTTGCAGGTCATACATACGTTGGACTTGTACACATCGCCTCCCGAAAGATTGGAATCAAAGAACATTTCAATGACATCATCCGGTTTTTCCAGATCAGCGAAATCCGTGTAAATCATCACCTTGTTGTCATGCGCAATCTTTGCCCATTTTTCAACAACCTTGTTGGAACCCAAATATCCCGGGATAACCAGCAGGGAATAGTTGGTACGCAAGTCCAAACGGTCATAATTCGCACGAAGCTCGTTAGCAATGGCATCGATAAAGAAGGAGTTGTCCAAATCGGTAAGCTGGCTCATCGAAGCGTTCACAATGGAGATATTCTTGATCTTGTCGGAATCCGTATTCTTGTAGAAGAGCATGACCGTGCGGTAGGACTTCTCCAACTGCCTGACCTCTTCCACCGCTTTCAGCTGGTTCTGGGATAGCAGACCGGACACCGCCGCAGACTTCTTCTGGCACAGTTCCACCATCTCGCTGATGGATTTGTTGCCTTTCAGCATATCGACCCACATCTCAAGCCGTTTTTCCAGTTCCTTGCGCTCAGCCGCCCGTTCGGGGTCGGAAAGGAATATGTTCCGCCGTGCCTTGCGCTCCGGATTCATGTTCTGTATGCCGTCCACGGAAGATTCCAAGACATTGAAACCGCCAAACTTAGCCAGAATCTGCAATTCAGCGTTCAGATTTCTGGACTGCGCCACAGCCTGTTGCTGCTGTACGGCTGCTTCTCTTTGTGTATTCTGTTCGCTCATAACTATCATTCATTAGTGGGGTTAGACTTCTCATTGTTCTTCAAATCATCCAAAATGGCAGAAATCGCATTGACAAACGCTCCACGTGTTTCCGGATTTTCCAGCACCCGTTGCAGCACCTTGTTGGAACGCAACGACTTCTCCATCCTGTCCGCAAACTGCTTTTCCGCATTCAGGCCGGACAAGAATGAACTCTGCTCCGTCATTTTCCTGACAGAAAAATCACCGACATTGTGGAAACGGAAATTTTCCTCTACGGGAGCACCGTCCGCATCCGCGAACTCGATATCTATTTCCGGCCGGAAATGTGCAAAGACTTCGTCAATGTTGGTCAGACCGGCAACCACTTCGGGAGCCACCGGCTCATCCTTCGTCAGCTGTTCCACCAATAAGGTTCGATTTTGTGGAATTTCCGCAATACCTTCGGAAGCGTCAATCTTCACTTCGTTTCCGCCGATTCCATAATTACCAAGATCCATACTTATTCAATTTTTAAATTTAAAATATATATTAATTAAATCTCGCTCAACTGAAAAAACTTCCCCTTCTTCTGGCCTTCGCCTGCTGCATATCCGGATTGTCCACCAGTTCCTTCCAATCCTCCCCAATCCATTCGCAGAGCTGCCGTTCCAATATCCCGACATCAATCGGAGCGCGAACCAGCCTTCCCGTATGAAGAGCCAGATACGCCGCATAAACGAACGTGGAACTCCGCCTGATTTCGGCAGAAAGGTAGCTGCCTCCTGCCAGGGCAAGCAAAAAATATTCGAAAGCCTGTTCCATCTTTCCATCCTCATAGCGCAGGAAACCACACATGCGATAGCCTTCCATGACATAATAAGGGTCCTTCTGCATGACGGCTTTTTTAGCCATCATGTCATACAAGGCAACCGCTTCCTCCCGTTTTTTCCCGGCTGTCAGAATGGCCGCTTTCATGGAAACAGCCATTTTCCAATAACTATATCCTGCCGTTTCACCGCCCTGCATCGCCTTTTCCGCCTCCCGGACGGTTTCGTCGCTGTATTTCATGCTATGCTTATATTCCCTGATAGCATAACATGCCTCGGATGCGATAAGCAGAGCGGAAATCCGGATATTCGTATCCTTTATTTCCTGTGCAATATCCAACAGTTTTCGGATTTCCCTGTCCAATAATTTCCAATCCTGCTTTTGTGTAGAATCCATGACAACCGTAACCTGCTGCTTGAACCGATTTTCAGGTGCAATCAGGTCGTTACCGCTATCCGACCGTGCCATCCGGTTATGCAAAGCCGCCGCCATATCGAACTGCGGGCGTATGCAAACCACTTCCCGAGACTCACCCAGCCGGATACTCCTGTTCTTTTTCAAGTCAATAGTTGTCATCCGGATTCCCTGCGGAACACCTTCTTTCAGCACATTGCCGAACCATCCTGCCCGGGAATACCCCCTTTCCTGTTCCGGAGGAAAGTACAGACAGAAAAAGGCATCATCCAACCGGGAGATACATGCCTTGAAACGCAACATCTCTCTCCACAAGTTGCCCGCCGTATGCTCAACCGACACATCAGGAATGTATTCTTCCTTCAGCAGCCCGTCGTGCCGCAGAGCCTTGAGAATATCATACTTCTCCTCAACCTTTTCTGAAAACCAACCCGCATATTCCTGCCAGAGCTGTTCAGTGTATTCCTCGTCATCCCCCCTGTACGGCGTATCAAAACGAAAGAATATGTCATCGAACTGCCCTACCGGAGAACGCTCTATTTCCAGAAACCTGTCCACCAAGTCCACATCATTCTGCCCGACAATCCATACAGACAGTTTCCAGTCCCTGTTGCCGACTATGTCCGCCCAGTAATCGACCGCTTTGTAATATTCCTGTATCACAGATGCAGATGCTCCCATGGCCAACCGAATTATGAGTTAAACTTTACTATTCCTCCCGAAACCGTTACGTTTCCCTTTCCCTCTATCATCAGATTTACACCGTTGACCGTTCCGTTCTTTGCAGCAACATCGTAATCCTTTGCCGCCTCCTGTTTGATATTGGTACCGCTGCTGCTAATTATACTCTTTTCGCTGCTGAGCACCATACATTCGTTGCCGGACAGCAATGTTACACTTTTCCTGCCTTCGAGAGCAATGGTATCGGCCTGCAAGCCTATCGACTTATCATCCATTACGATGACCGATTCCGCCTCGTTGGTAAGGGTAATGCTCTTTTTCGCCATGACGGTAATGGCATCCGTGCCATCCAACATGATCAGCTGTTTTCCCGTCTGGTCAGTAATAACGATGCTTCCCGTCTCATCATCGAAAACGATGGCATTGCCGCTGCGTGTGATAATGCTCTTGACCTTGTTGTCCTTGTCCCCTCCTTTACCTGAACCGGAATGGAACACCGATCCCGTAACATAGGGGCGGTCCGGGTTGCCATGCTCGTAGCTTACCATAACCTGATCGCCGACTTCCGGAACAAATACCCATCCGCGATTCTTGGGAACCGCACCACTTACTCCCGCATTAGGAGTCTGCACCCTGATCCAATTGGTTGTCTTGCCGTTTTTCTGCCAGTCGAAAGCCACCTTCACACGTCCCTGTCCCTTGTCGTCGTTGTTTTCCTTCACCGTAGCCAGTTCCGGCAACGCCAACGGCCGCTTCACATCGGGAACAGGAATATGTACCGTACCGTCCGGCACACCGACAAAACTATTGGAGTAATGTCCGTCACGGCGTACCTCATGCTCAATCCCGACAATACGGAACTTGCCTAAAGGAGGCAGTTTCATCCTGTCGGGGAAAGAAACATCGATGATTTCACCAATCCTTATCCGGCAAGTCTTTCCTATGCCTTTGATGTTCAGAAGATTGGCACCAGACGCATTCTTTACAATCCTCATCTGTTCGTCCAGTTCCGCCTTGTCTGTTACATGGGGGTCGGCAGCCGAGGTCGTTTTTGCGGTATATGCCTTCTCAGAGCAGCTGTGTGCAATAGACTGAAGGTCGTTCATGCCATCCGGTTTGGCAGGCGTATCCGCATTATGCTGTTTGTTCTCCTGCGCTACATAATCGTATCTTGCGGATTTACCCGGTACCAGATTGGCAACCAGACGTACTTCCTCCAAATCCATGTCATAAACAATCTTCTCCGTATTGTCCCTGTCAGGCTTGCCGAAATAAACTTTCGTCCCGTCATAATAGAACCACTCCCCATAAAGAGCCGAAAGGCGATTCATAAAGTCAAAGACACTCTCGTTATACTGCGCCATGTAGGGTATGGGCGCCGCATACTTGGGATTGGAAACCAGATTGACCTTTCCATACTCCTGCGTCGCCTCCTTTATTATGGTAGAGAGGGACTGATCCATCCAAGAATCGAGTGTCCTGTTGTTCTCATACAGTATCGTAGGGCTTGTTCCGTGAATGGCCACTCCGCCTGTCTCGCCCATGCTTCCAACCATTTCCACTTGAGTGATGATTCCCTCGAAGTCATAACTTTCACCCGTCTGCCTATGGACAAATGAAATGCTGGCAGTCTCCCCGATGTAGTCGATGAATTTTTCCGGGGTCTGTTGGAACGTATTGTTAGGCGACAGATAATTCACCACCACAGTGAAGGTGTGATGCCGGTTGAAACCCTGACGGAGATGCAGTGAAACGAATTTCTGTTCTTCTCCTTTCACGGTTACTTTAGTAGCCACCAAATTCAGAAAACTTGCTCCCATACTATCTTAAACTATGATTTTAAATAAATAATCCGACTGGTCGGTATGTTTTTTGGTGCCGAAATAACCGGAATTGGTATATTCCGGCACCTTAAAACTTTGATTAGGAAACAACCATTAGTTGTTTTCCGGCCAATCCTGTACAAATGTAGCCTCGTCCATCTTCACGGTCTGTGCAGAAATGGCGAACTTGATTGTCATCGGATACTGGTTAGCCACATTCAGTGCCTCTTCGTAATCCACCACATAACCATTTTCGAACACCAATTCCTTCATTTTGGCATCTTCATCCGCTTTCTTGAAGACGATGTTTCCGTTTACGGGCTGGTACTGCTTGAACATCTTATCCAGCACAATGGTATCGGGAGTTGATTCGACTTCCACATAGATTGTGCCACCATAAATGTCAGATGCCGGACGGCCTTTGGGGTCCACATCACGATTGAACTTAACTCTCCAGGTCAGTACATCAAACTCTCTTGAGTCCGAAAACTTAAATGACGCTTTAAATGCCATATTCTCAAAGTTTTAAATTAAAAAAATAAGTTGATTTTGAAATATCCGGTCAAAGGAGTCCTGCTACAGTCCTATCTTTGTCCTTCAATTTCTGCGCCCAATATATGGCATTTTCTGAAACTACAAAGAACTTTTGATGATTTTTTCTTGTTTTTACCGAAAATATGCCCATAAGCCACGGCTCTTTCATTTAAGCTTAGATAAAGGCACATAATTCCCCCACCCACTTCTTATGGGAAGCAGGGATTTTGTTATGATTGATACCCAAAACGTTACGAATCCTCTGAAATTACAAATTATCTCATTTTTGATCCAGCATATGTATCATTGCGGTAAAGTCCAAGGAAAGTTCTCTGATAAGTTCGGCCGTTCCCTTAGCCTTGTCGGAGAGCTTTTTCCTTTTACCTTTCCATATCGAAAGTATTGCCAGTACCATCCTCTGTATCGTGTCAAGGTTTCTGGCGGACCTTGCACTATTCCGCCTGATGAAGTCCTGCCTCAGGTTGCGGTCAAGGTCCCAGTGCATGCTTTCTATTGCCCAATGCATTCTGGCTATTGTACTCAGCCGCCTGGCACTTCCGTGAAAACTGGAGACATAGAACCTCCTCTCGGAAGATTTCTGACCATCAGATTTTCTCTCCGTTGCAGTCCGTATTTCGACAACCGTCAGATTTCCATTCCACTTTTTCCTGTCCGTAATCAGGTCATTTCCACGAAAGATACGGCATACTCTGGTCTCTATTCTGCCATGTTCAAGAAAAGGGCCTTCCGAATATACATCCACAGGCTCTGCAAGTTCGACATTGTCCTCAACCCCATATCGCAGAGTCCTCTGGTTTGCCTTCAGCTCGATAAGGAAATCACCGCCTTTTTCCCGGATTTTATCTATGATGGCTTTCTGGAAGGACATGGCGTCTGCCGTAACTATGCATCCTGACACATCCACCTTGTTCAATAGTTTGGGTACGGAAGTTATCTCGTTGCTTTTTTCTTCACACATGTCCGTGGCAAGGGTGAAACCTCCTTCAAGGGAATAGGCGGATACGATGTCGGGGTTGCGTCCGTTTTCAAGTACCGTCCCTCTCATTGCCTTGCCGTCAATACAGAGGATGTCCCCGGCACAACCGACAAGCTCATCATGGAAGGTGGAGGTAAATTCAGACATCCGCTCAGACATGGCTTCATCATCAATATGTTTGAATATACGGCAGAGCGTAGGTTCAGAAGGCACGCCGTCCAACAAAATTCCTAAAGAGCGGAAGCGTTTCAGATTACGCTCGCCGAATCTGATTATATCCGGTCTTGTTATACACTTGCCCAGCCGTCCGAGTATTACAAGGAGAAGAATATCTTCCAGCTTGTATTTGTAGTTTCCCTTGTCTGTCCTGCGGTAATCCGGCACTGATTTCACAAATTCTTTCAGATGTTTCATTATGCTGCCACGACGGCAGAATGCATGTTTCTTTTTTATATATTAGACATGCAAAATATTGCATATCAGCAAAATAATCGTATTTTCGCATAGCGAAAATTAAGGCGAAAATCAAAAAACGACCTCTGTCGCATTTGATTTCTGCCTACAAAAATAATTTTATATGAACGATAAAAAGAAACACCGGAAGCGGTGCTTCCTGCATCGCTGTGCGCAAAAATAATGGTTTTTCGGAGAATAACAAGGATTATAGAGGTTGTTTTAAACGAAAGAGCCGTGCCCATAAGCATAAAAAAAAGGCTGCCAACAATAGCCGAATTATTTTTTTGCCTTATATTTGCAATGTTCTCCTGCGCATTTTAATTATTACGTATTATGAAGACAGGAGTTGGTTTCATCAATCTTGATGATTCTGTAAAAATTGCGCTTAACATAGCACTTGCAGTGGCTCGTGAAAATGCGAACGAGTGTTATACACCCTCGCATTTGTTGAAGGCTCTACTTCATAAAGATGTAGGGTTAAGAGATTTTATAATAAGTATAGGCAAGGATTTAGGCTATCTGGAGGAATGGGCGGACGTGTATATCGAACAATGCCCGAAATCCACCCAGTTGTCCGAAATCAAGCCTTCGGAACGGATTGACGCCGTTTTCCGTGCCGCAGACGATGCACGAATCCAGTTCGGGCTGTTCGACATCAATCCCATCTGTGTGCTATTGGCACTGGCAAAGCCCGGTGTCGCTTTTTCCAGCGACCAGCTCAGGTCTTTCCCCATTCTGGAAAAGGATATCCATTCCATATATATAGGTAACGGGCAGCCGGCATCTCCTTCCGCCACTACAGAGAAGTCCTATACCCCGACTTCCGCCTCATCCTCCTTCTTGGGCAAATACTGTGTGGATCTAACCGAAGATGCGGCCAACAAGCTGCATCCGGTCATCAACCGCGACCGTGAAAACCGTATGGTCATGGAGATACTGGGAAGCCGGAGCAAGTCCAATGTCCTGATTGTCGGTGATGCCGGAGTAGGAAAGACAGCACTGGTTTACGGACTTGCCTGGGAGATAGTCAGCCATAAAGTCCCCTCGTTTCTGGAAGAAACCCGTGTATTTGAACTGGACAACGCCTCCCTGATTGCGGGAGCCACCTACAAGGGGGAAATCGAGGACCGCTTGAAAAACATCCTGAAAGAATTGCGGAATATCGACAATGCAATCCTGTTTATTGACGAAATCCATGTATTGCTGGACAACCGACAAGGAAATACCGGTGCGGGAAATGTATTGAAATCCGAACTGTCGCACGGCGACCTGACCGTCATCGGTGCCACCACCATTGACGAATACCGCAAAATCATCGAGCCGGACCATGCTTTCAGCCGCCGTTTCGAGGTCATACAGGTAAGCGAACCGGACATAAAGTCTGCTATCCAGATGCTACACTCCGTGCAGAAACAATACGTGGACTACCATCATGTAAGAATCAGCAACGAAGCCGTAGCCGAATGTGTCCGTCTTGCCAAACGGTATATCAAAGACCGCCGTCTGCCTGATTCCGCCATCGGTCTGCTGGACATGACGCTCTCCGCCATCAAGATGGTCAATGAAACAGGAAAGAAGAATGTGGAGACCCTACTGTCCGGGCTGGATGAAATAGAAAAGGACGAAAAGGATCTTCAGGAAAAGACCGAAGAACTGAAAACGCTGCTTTTCGTAATGCACAACAAATTAAGCCCCATCCTTTTAGGAGTCATACCCGATGAAGCGGACATCCATGAATTGCAGGAGTATGAAGAACTGACCGGCTATCTGAGAAACGCATTGAACGTCCTCCTCCAATTTGCAGAAAAGAAAATAGAAGAGGTGGGTATCTATGAGGTAGCCGCCGTTGTCGCCAGCAAGACAGGCATCCCCATCGGCAAGATACAGTCGCAGGAAAAGGAACGGCTACTCAATATGGAAGATTATCTGAGGCGACGCGTCGTCGGACAGGATCAGGCCCTGAAGACATTAACGGATGCCATCCTGGAATCCCGTAGCGGCATGAACAAGCCGGGACAGCCCATCGGCTCCTTCTTCCTGCTGGGACCCACCGGTACCGGCAAGACCGAACTTGCCAAAGCACTGGCGGAAGCCCTGTTCAATGACGAGAAATCCATGATCCGCTTCGACATGTCCGAGTTCAAGGAAGAACACTCCGCCGCCCTGCTGTACGGAGCGCCTCCGGGATATGTGGGATATGAGGAAGGCGGCATGCTGGTCAATAAAATACGGCAACAGCCATACGCCGTTGTCCTCTTTGATGAAATAGAGAAAGCGCATCCGTCCGTATATGACATTTTCCTGCAAATCATGGACGAGGGAAAACTGCATGACCGTCTGGGCAAGGAAGGAGATTTCTCCAACTCCATCGTGCTGTTCACATCCAATGTAGGAAGCGAGTGGCTGACCAAGCAACTTGAGTCCGGCAATGTTCCGTCCACCACCCAGATCATGGAGGTGATGGGGCAGTATTTCCGTCCGGAGTTTCTGGCACGCCTGTCTGAAATCGTTCCGTTCTCCCCCATCCGCGAAGACATACTCCTGAAAATATTCGACATACAGTTCAACGGAGTCAGAAAACTTCTGGACAAGCAGGGTATCGGCATAACCATCACTGATGATGCCCGTAAGATGCTTGCACACAAAGGATTCACACCCAAATACGGTGCCCGCCAAGTGGCCGGTGTAATCCGTAACTATCTGCGCAGACCGATTTCACGGCTTATCATCAACGAGGAGCTGGGCAAAGGAAAAAGTCTGGAGGTAGGTCTGGACGAACAGAATGAATTAACCTGGAATATTCACCAATAATCAAGTATCGTATGTTTGGATATACCGTATTCTTAAAGATAGGCAACCTGGCTGCCTCCTCACTGACCGACATGTACAAGGACAGCTACCAGCTCATCGGCTGCGAATTCGGATTTGCCCAAGGGATAGATATAAAAGGACAGGTACAGACCGAGGTAAAAGGCGGCACATTTTATGTGACCTATCCCCATCTTCCCAATCGTGACATGATCCAGTGGATGCTGGATGCCCGTAAATACCAGAGCGGAGCCATCGTAGTTCATGACAACCAAGGCTCCACGCTCGAAAAGATACTCTTTGAGAAAGCGACCTGTGTGGATATGGAAATCAGCTATATCCGGCAGGGCAAAAGCTATATTGCGACCAAACTGACCGTACAGGCACAGAAACTGGCATTCGGTACAGAAGAGTTTGAAAATCAGTGGGTGTTTTAAAAACAGCAGCGTTATGGGACTTTTTAATTTTCCGCAAGTGGACAGCAACGTGAATGTCATATTCAGCGTTGACGGCGACGAATATGCAGTGGAACAGTTCAAAATAGGTTTTCACCAGCCAGTAGATAACCTAAAGAACCAGCCGGAAGGCGAAGTGCGAGGGGGACGAATCATGATAACCCTTTCGCAGACGGTGAAAAGCAATATCTACGGATGGGCTGTGAAACCGTGGGTGAAAAAGAACGGGGCAGTTCTGTTCAAGACCGGAACGTCCGGAGTGATATTTGAGGTGGCGTTTATGAACGCGTATTGCATAAGGCTACACAGAAGTATCAGTTTCGGACAGGGGTTATCTACAACATTAACGATTTCTCCAGAAACATTAACTGTTCAAGGTGTTGATTTCGACAATAGATGGGTGTAATATGGGAAATTATAGAACAACATATATGGAGTTAGATGACTTTAGGGTCAGCTGTATCCAAGGATATCCTTATGAAGGATTTGTCATTGGGTGTGGGTATGCATATGTTGAAAACATTCCATCGGAGATGGCTATATTAGAAAATTCATCATATATATACAATCCAATAAAAGTTCAACAAATAGATACTTCTTTGTTAGCAATTATCAAGAGCCTTCATTTGACACCTGATGACATTCGAAATAAATTAGTTTCAGAAAAAGGAGATATGTATGTCTTAAATATTCCAGAAGGCCCATTGACGATACCTAAAAAGGATTCTGAAATAATCATATCTACCGATGAATCCGATACTTATTTCAATATTAAAATTGAAGTGAAAAGTAAGGATATAAATGAAACATATAATTATGATTATAACAACTATTATATTGATCGTTCGTCAATAGAGTTACTGAAGCTTTTAGGAACTAAGGACACTAGCAAAATTCTTGATAAAGTATTAGACTATATAAATAAATTGAATGAACAGTATCATATTAATGATATTAATGATTGTTTTAAGTGGTTTTGCTGATGGGTTAGAAAATACTGGTAAAACAAGAATTTCTAATAAATTTAAACTTTATACCGAGAAAAATAATGGTTATGTTTTTTATGGTAACCAATATGTAAAAACATATTCCTTGCTGAAAATAGGGAAAAGGCTTACACTTGTAACAAATATTCTAGGTGGTCTGTTAGATGGATCTGAATTGCTATCAGTCGGTTTAAAAGAAGGCGAATTTGGTAATGAAACTCAAAAGACTGCCGCCAAAATTGTAGGAAGTTATGCAGGAGGTGCTTTAGGTTCTGCAGCGGGAGTAGTTATAGGAACTTCTGTGGTTAGTTTGTTGGCTTTAACAGGAGTGGGGGCTGTTGTTGCAGGTTTTCTGGCTGTTGGACTTGGTAGTTATTTGGGGAGTGAAATTGGTGAGGATATTTCTGTTGATTTATTTGAAAAATTGAAAGAATGAAGAATGTTATAGAAAAATATTACAATATGCTATATTTTTGTGAATACACTTTGTTGTTTTTTATTTTCAAAAGGATTTTAAATCCTTTTTATTGGATAAGTTTTTTAAGGTGGAATAATAAAGCACATGAAAATATTGTATCAAGAATGAAAAAACAAGAGAGTAGTGAAATTTATGGAGGAGTGAATATTTATATCTCTTCTTGGGCTACTTTTGCTATAAATATTACTAGTTGTTGGTTATTTGTTATATTGCTTATTTGTGGTATAGTCTTAAAAATAAATATTCCCACAACAATTTTTGAAAATGAATTTATGATTCTTTTATTACTTGTTGTTTTTTGTATCATATATTTACTATATGGCTCATTTTCTTTGTATTTAAGAATGACAAGTATAAATCATATTTTAAAGAATTTGAAAGTAAAAAAAGGTATTTATTGTATTATAGCATATATACCTTTTCTATAATTATACAATTTGCGACTTTTTTATGTATTTCTAAAAAATATATTATGCATGAATCAATATAAAAACATTAATCATTTATTCAATCTCTAATGACCAATTAAAGAAGTTATTTGAAAACGAACTGGAGAAATACGGATTAGAACGTGTGGGAGAACAAGGTATCTTCGCCCTTCCCTTAGAAGAATACCGGACGAAGGTGCAGGCATTCAAAGCCTACCTGCGAGCCTATTCGCGCAAGCATTTGGACAGCCAGGACACGGTACTGTTCGTGGAATCACGCATGAACGAGGAACGGACTCTGACAACCATGCTGCAAACCAATCTGATGAGTGAAGAAGAATAAAAAACATAAGGATATGAGTGCACAATCGTATATCAAGTTCTGGACAGCCGAACCCTCGGAGCATGAGGAAGTGCAGGCATACGACCTGCTGGGCTACGAGTATGACTTCCGGAAAGAAACCACTCCTAACGGAAAGGTAACCGGGAAGACCTACGGAGGTAAAATACGGGTAAGCATTGCCGGATTTCCTACAGAGGAACTCTTGGAATGGATGTTCAATTCAAGAATCCTGAAGGACGGAGAGGTGATGAACACTTCCGGCCTGCCCGGTACTCCCAAAGAGATCATCCGTTTCAAGGGAGCAAAATGCCTTGATTTCAATGTGCATTCAACAACCAAAGAGAGCCGTATATCACTATTCATCCACTTCCGGGAAATGGAGACCGGCGATTCGTGTCACTTAAACTTATAATCATGAACTGGTTCACTTCATTGTTCAAAAACAAAAAATCTTCAATGCCAGATGACCGCTACGTGATGCGGCTGTCCGTCTGCCATGAGACATACAGCATTGAAGAGTTCGACCTGCAATTCAAGCGGAATACAGACCGTGACGGATTGCCTGAAGGTGAGGCATACGGCGGATTCATTACCTGTACCCTTATCGGTATGCCGGGTGACGAGCTGTTGAGATGGGCCGCATACAGCCACTCCCGTGAAGACGGCGAAATACGGATCTACCAGAAGGAGCAACCCGACCAACAAGCGGCATTTGCCTTGCGCTTTGTGGATGGGAACTGCATCCGTCTGCAACGCAAGGTTGACCGTATATCCAATTCCAGCAGCATCGTCCTTCTGTTTGCCGCAAGAACACTGAAGTTCATAGACGAAGAATTTGAAAACGAATGGCACTGACAAGTATGGAAACAAAGTTTTGCAAATTGCCCCTGGATTTTGAAGCCCTGCTCAGCGAGGATGTGGAAAACAGCCGTCTTGCATCCTGCTCGGAAATCGAGTCCATCGACCAGTTTATCGAACTGCTGATCAGTACGGCTCCCGGCGAACATGCCTTTGACAAGGAGTTCGGCTGTGAGATCTTTTTTCTCGACTTTGAAAGCATTGTTTCACACACCCGTTGGGAAGGACAATTCTCGGAATACATAACCAAGGCAATTACCCGGCACGAGAAGCGGCTTACGGGTGTAAATGTACGTGTCATCATTGATGATACCACCCGACAGGACAATGTATTTGATGCTCCCGCCGTAAAGAAACGTGTACAAGTATATGTATATGGAACCCTGGTACATACCGGAGAAAAACGGTGTTTCTATTATGTAATCTATTTAGGACCGATTTCAACCCGATGAAAGGATTATGAGTACAGAAAAATACAATAAAGAGCAAATCAGAAACCGTATGCTGAAATACGCTGCGGCTTTCTGGGGAATAAAAAAAGCGGAAAACTTCGACCCGGTTGTCAAGCTCCTGCTGGAAGCGTTGTCCAACGAGATATATATGCTGGGAGAGGATTTTACCGCCATCGAGACAAGGCTGCTGGAAAAGACCGCCCGAATCCTTACTCCGGACATCTTTACCTCACCCTTTCCCGCACACGGCATCGTACACGCCTATCCCATAGAACCGTGTTACCTGATAACCCGGGAATCGGGCATGTATTACGAGAGCGACTCGCTTACCCGGAAGCTATCGACCGGAAGCGTATCGTTTTATCCCGCCTGCGATACCCTGCTGCACAAAGCCGACGTGAAATATATGGTCTGCGACGACCTTCTCTACCGGATAGCCCCTACCTTGGAGAAGACCATGATTGCCCGTGCAGAGACAAGGATGCCTCCGCGTACCGTCTGGTTAGGAATGGCGGTGGATGAATCCATTTCCGACCTTGAAGACTTTTCGTTCTATCTGGATTTTCCCAACCTTACGGAAAGCTATGAATATCTGCTCCTGCTCCCTTGTACGGAATGGTCCGTAGAAGGGAAAACAGTCGTGATGGAAGGGGGAATCCATGAAAAGACAACCATACAGAAAGAACCAACCCGTGCCTTTTTCCAAGACTATGACGTAATGTCCGTCATAGACAAGGAAGTCATGGATATTTACAGCAAACATTTTCTGAAGGTATCGCAGTCCTTTCCACTCGACGGTTCCTGCAGGAAAAACCTTCCGGACACCCTGCGGTCCTGTTTCAAAGAGGCCGTTCTGGAGAAGATGCAGGACAAGCTGGTATGGGTGAAGATACAGTTCCCCGCCCATTTCACAGCGGAAGTCCTTGAAGAACTTCATGCCGGCATCAATATCGTGCCTGTAGAGAACAAGACGCTTCACGAACAGACGACCACCCTTGAGGAAACTTTCAGGGTGATACCCTTGCGCACGGGCAGCTACGAATCCCTTCTGTCCGTACACAGCGTGAAGGATTCTGACGGAAAGAACTACCATGAACTCCTCTATCCCGCAAAGGATTCCACGGAAAGCTATGGAACCTACTCCATCCGCAAAGGAGGATGCGAGCGTTTCGACTCCCGTTCCGCCAAGGAGCTGCTCGGCTATCTGTCCGACCTGCTGGATGACGAGACCCATGCCTTCAATGCCGTATCAAGCATCAAGCTACAGGCACTTACCATCCAGATGGAGCAGCTGATGGCGCAAATGAAACAGACGGCAGACAACATGAACGAGTTCAGGGAAACACCTTATTACCTTATGATTGACGAACTGTCCGGCAAGGGGCAGATTACCGTCAAATACTGGACAACCAACTGTGAGGTAGGAAACCGGATACAGGCAGGCGTAAACCTGTCCCCCAATGCCACCACTTACCTGGACCCGAAGACACTGGCTCTGGTCAGTACCACCTACGGCGGGAAACAAGCCCCCCAAAACAGAGAACGGATTGACATCTACAAATACGCCTTCATTTCGCACGGCCGTGTCCTGACACAGAACGACATAGCCAACTTCTGCAAAAAAGAACTCGGCGAACTGCTGGTGCGGACAGAAATCCGGAACGGGGTGGAAATCAGCCCGATGCCGCACGAAGGACTGATCCGAACCAAAGAAGTCCATCTGATTCTTGGAACGAAACTGGATGAGCCTTCGCAGGAAAAACAGATAAAAGACAACCTGCGTACCAAACTCTCGGCCTGTTCGCCGGACACATTCAATTACCGGATATTCATAGAATACAATAAAGCATAAATACCATACTTATGAACCCAGTTACCCAACATCTCATTTCATCGTACCTGCTGATGCCGCTGCTGACCGTGATTTTCGGAATCGCAGCCTATTTTATCGCACGCAAGAACAAGCTGCTCAACAACAAAAAACTGATTGCGTATCTGCTGCTGTGCGGCATAATCCTTGCCCTGCCCGGCCTGTCCGGATTCATGGACTATAATTTCATGCCCTATGCCTATATCCTGCTGGTCATCCTGTACTGGACTGCCGGATATTACAACCGGCTCATCCTTCGCAAAGTGTTCGCATCAAGCAAGGAAATGCCTTCTTTCGGCATCCAATGCCTGCTGACGGTTACGGTCATGCTTCTGGGAGCCGGTCTCTTTTCCGTAGTGTTCAACCTCTGCAACGAACTCCAGTACGGCATCTGGGCCTCCACCTGCCTGCTGCCCTTTGCATTTCCACTCCTGTATTCCCAAACGGTGAACAGCTATTTCGACATACCCATTGAAATTTATAAAGTATGGAAATATTCGGAGGAATATGACTCGGATACCTTGTACATCAACCGTGAACGGAGCATCGTAATGGATGTGGACATATTCCGCAGGGTGGATGACCCCGCATCGGAACGCATAACCGGCAAGGCATCCGAGGATGTCATCTTCGGGCAGTGGTTCCAGCGCATGATTGACGACTGCAACCTCAAATCACCGTCTTCGCCCATCGTATATAAGAATGAAGGAGGAGCCTATTACGAATGGGTATTCTATACCAAACCGTCCTTTTTCAAGAGACGGCGCTATATAGACCCCGACGTTACACTTGCCGGCAACAAGCTGAAAAGACACGATGTAATCATAGCCAAGCGTGTGGCAAACGAACTTATAAAGTATAACGAATATTAAATAGAAACATTATGATAGGAAAACAGAGCCAAAAGAAAAAATATCCACTGGTAAACTGGGCGGACGGAATGCCTGTCAACAAAGGGCATTTCACCCAACAGGAAGACCACTTTACGGACCGGTTGTGCGAATACCAGTCATTTCATCTGAACCGCAATACCTACGGACTCCTGCCATTCAAGAAAGGAGAACCGGTTTCCGGCGATTTCAGCATTACGGAACTAGTTACAGGCACCTTGGAAGTCCGATTGAAACGTTGCCACGCCCTTACTTCCGGAGGTACCTGATAGATTATGATGCCGGTGAGGATGACGAGCTCACCGCCAGTTTCCATATCCCTACAGAAGAGGAAGAAGAAAAGGACAAACGGTGGGATGTCATACTGATGGCAGACCCTTTCGAACATCTTCCTTCGGGCATTCCGAACGAGAAGGAAATCAGTCCACGCCAGCCCAATGCCTTACCCAAATATGCGTTGAGCGTGCTACCGAGCGGACAGACCGACGGAAGCGAGCTGGGAAGACACTTTCTGCTGATCGGACGCCTGCGCAAGAACGGAAACCGCTGTGAAGTGGACGGAAACTTCATCCCGCCATGCACAAGCATGTCCAGCCATCCGGATCTGAAAGGCTACTATACCAAATTCGGGCAACTTGTGGATTCCATAGAAAAGGCCTCGTTTGACATCCTTGCCAAAGTGGGGAATGCAGAAAAACAGACCAGCCTGG